>Ga0164296_1000091_pt1 | contig 111817 bp, 96 predicted proteins | sample GEODES057metaG_FD_113533 | JGI IMG/M metagenome (GOLD analysis project Ga0164296, IMG submission 113533) | Dystrophic lake water microbial communities from Trout Bog Lake, Wisconsin, USA - GEODES057 metaG | ecosystem: Environmental > Aquatic > Freshwater > Lake | place: USA: Trout Bog Lake...
CTTCGGGGGCGGCGGGGGCGGGGGCGGCTACTACCAGGTCGGTAGCCTGGGGCTGGGGGGTATCGGGGGGTTCGGCGCCGGTAGTGGGGGTACGACCTCCTTCTATGGCGGTGGCGGCGGCGGCGGGCTAGCGGCGGGGGGAGCTATCTTTGTCGCCGCTGGTGCCACACTGCTGCTCACGTCGGGCACGATCTCCGGCAATACCGTAACCGGCGGCGCCGGTGGAGCGGGCGGCAGCGCTGGCACGCATGGCGCGGCCGGTGGGTCGTTCGGCAGCGGTATTTTTCTCGGCGGCAATGCCGGGCTGGTGCTTGCGCCGCCAGCCGGTCAGTTGCTGGAGGTCGACGACAGCATCGCCGACCAGAGCGGCAGCGGCGGGACCGGCGCCAATGCCGGTGCGGGGTATCTCGCCATTCTCGGCGGTGGTACCGTCCGTCTGAACGCTGCGAACAGCTTTGTCGGCAGTACCTTCCTGCAGCCTGGCGCGACCCTTGAGCTCGCGGCCACCGGCGCAGCAGGAAGCGGGGTGGTCGAATTCCTCGGCGCCGCGACACTGCGCATAGATCCGATCGGCGGCTTTCCCAATCTCGTCTACGGACTGGTGACCGGTGCGGTTATCGATTTTCCAGCGCTGCCACCATCGTCGGTATCGGTCGATTTCGTGACGCGTCAGCTCGGCGTCGATGGTCTCACCCAAGTGCAGCTCGATCCGGCAGTCAGCTACAACCCAGCAGGGTTCGCCGTGGCCGCCGACGGCACGGGCGGCACCGCGGTCACCTATACTGCCTGCTTCGCCGAATGCACCCGTATCGACACGATCGACGGGCCAGTCGCGGTGGAAGATCTACAACCCGGGGCGCGGGTGCTGGCGTGGCGGCAGGGGGTCGCCGAGGTGCGGTGGACCGGGCATCGCCGTATAGACTGCGCGCGTCATCCGCGGCCTTGGGATGTGTGGCCAATTCGGGTACGGGCAGGGGCGTTCGGAGCCGATCGTCCGCATGCGGATGTGGTGCTGTCGCCCGACCATGCGGTGTTGTGGGGGGGCACGCTGATACCGGTCCGCTACCTCGTGAACGGTGCGACGGTCGTGCAGGAGCCGATGGCGACGGTCACCTACTGGCATGTCGAGTTGCCAGAGCACGACGTGATGTTTGCCGCGGGACTGGAGGTTGAGAGCTATCTCGATACCGGCAACCGAGCGGCATTCGCGAATGGGGGACCAGCGACGATGCTGCATGCGAATTTCGCGCGAGGCATATGGGCCACGCGGGGATGTGCACCATTGGCGATCGACGGCGAGGTCGTGCAGGCCGCGCGGATGCGGCTGCGCGAACAGGCGCCAAGCTGCGGCTATCGGATCAGGGCGGCGGCACCGCGGATCATGGCCAGCGGTCGTACGATCCTGCCTGTTGGCATCAGCGGCGATATGCACCGCTTTATCGTGCCAGCCCGCCAGGAGCTTATCGAAATTGTTTCTTCTTCGGCTATACCGGCCGAGATCGACGTGGATGGGACGGATACGCGCCGGCTTGGCGTCATGGTCACCGGCATCGTATTCCGCCACGTGCGGCGGAGCTATGGCCTCCCGCTTGGCCGCATCCCAGAAGGGAATGGCTTCCACCATCTGGAACACGCCGGCAAGCGGCGATGGAGATGGACGTCCGGGGCAGCGCGGCTGGCCGTGCCGGCCACCTTCAGGGATGCGCCGATGATCGTCGATCTCCGCATCGCGGCGGCGCAGGCGTGCTGGGTGCAGGACGAATTATGCGCGGCTGATCTCAGGCGCCGGACGCGCTGAGGCCGAACTGGCGGCAGAGCAGCAGCATCGCTTCCATCATCATGTGGCCGCAGAGATGGGCGGCCATGTCCTGCACGTCCTGCGGTGGGCTGACGGTGTTGAAGTCCATGGCGACGATGTTGAGGCCGGTGAGGGTGCGCATGAGGTCGATGCCCTCGCGCGCGGTGAGGCCGCCCCAGCTGGGGGTGCAGACGCCGGGGGCGACCGAGGGGTCGAAGATGTCCATGTCCCAGCAGAGGTAGACCGGGCGGCCGGCGGCGCCGTCGCGGAATTCGGCGATGGTCTGGGCGAAGCCGCGGCGGAAGAGGTCTTCGGTGGTGACGACGCGGAAGCCGAGTTTTTCCGCGCGCGCGATGACGCCGCCGCAGTAGGTGAAGCCGCGGATGCCGACGTGCCAGGAATGGGCGATGTCGACGATGCCCTCGGAGGCCGCGTGGGTGAACTGGGTGGCGGGGTTCCAGGGGACGTCGTCCTCACCTTCCTCGTAGGCGTCGGTGTGGCTGTCGATGTGGAGCGCGATGAGGCCGGGGTGGCGTTTGGCGGCGGCGCGCATGAGGGGGAGGGAGACAGAGCCGTCACCGCCGATGGCGACGGGGACGGCGCCGGCGTCGAGGATGAGGCCGGCGGCGGCCTCGATGGCGGGGAAGGAGGCGTCTGGGCGGCCGGGGACGAGGGCGACATCGCCGCAGTCGACGGCGGCGAGGCGGGCCATGGGGTCGTAGTCGGCCTGGCTGACGTGGAAGCGGCGGAGCAGGCGGGCGGACTGGCGGCGGACGGCGGCGGGGCCGTCGCGCGAGCCGATGCGGGTGGGGTGGATGCCACAGTCGTAGGGCACGCCGATTATGGCGGCGCGGCAGCCGGGGCCGGGGAGGCCGTGGGGGAGGCCGACGAAGGTTTCGAGCGGGCGGAAGAGGGGGTTCATTGGCTTGGCCTCAGCGGGCGATTGGTTTCACAGTCAGGGGTTGGGCGCCGTTGAGGCCGCCGTAGGAGCGGTTGCCGTGGGCCATCGGCGGGTGACCGAACCAGCGGTCGTCGCGGGGGTCGGCGGCGGGCTGGAAGCGGACGTCGCAGGAGAGGCGGACGCGGCCCTGGGTGCCGCGGTTGTCGAGGCTACCGTGGAAGAGGAACATGCCGAAGAGGAGGACGTCGCCAGCCTGGAAGTCCGTCGACAGGAAGCGGGATTTTCGGGAGTCGGCGAGGGCGATGACGTCATCCGGAAAGCTGCCGGAGAAGCCGGGTTCGCGGTCGACGTCGCGGTTGCGGACGCGGGCGGCGAGGTCGTCGAAATGCTGCGAGCCTTCGACGAGGACGATGGGGCCTTCGGCGAGTGGGACGTCGCCGAGGGGGACCCAGCAGGTGATCGGGCGGTCGCTGCCGCGGTTCATGTAGGGGTGGTCGAAGTGGAAGGGGCTGGCGCGGCCGGCGGTGACGGCGCGGAGCCAGACGAAGTCGAAGGGGATGGTCGGGGCGCCGAGCAGGGCGGTGGTGGCGGCGTGCAGCGTGGGGTGGTGGACGGCGTGGCGCAGCGCGGGGCCTTCGCAGACACGCTGCCAGAAGCAGGAGAGATCGGGATGCAGCGCGGCGCGGCGGCTGGTGCCGGTGGGGATCGGGGCGTCGTCGGGGCCAGTGATTTCGCCGACGCTGCGGAGGTGGTTGAGGACCTCGTGGCGGGCGGCCTGGATGGCGTCGGGCGGGATCAGGCCGCGGAGCAGAAGGTAGCCGTCCGCGGCGAAGCGGGCCTGCAGGGAGGCGGGATCGGCGAGCAGCGCGTGGGAGTCGCGGAGTTCGCCGAACAGGTGGGCCGGCAGGTCCTGTCCGGCGATGCCGAGGTTCATTTCTTCGACGTGACGGCGAGGCGGAAGGGCTGCACCTCGATGGTCTGCCAGACGCCCTGGGTGACGTAGGGGTCGGTGGCGAGCCAATGGTCCAGCGCGGCGCGGTCGGCAAAATCGACGATGCAGACGGAGCCGATCATGCGCTCGTGCTCGTCGAGCAGGGCGCCGCCGGCGATGATGCGGCCGTCTTCGACCATGGGCGTGATGTTGGCGAGGTGGACCGGGCGCGCGGCCAGGCGGCGGGCCAGCGCGTCGGGGTCGGTGCCGTCGCGGGCGGTCACGACATATTGCGGCATCGCATCAGCCTCCGAGGACGCCCTGGGTGTTGACGTAGAGCGAGTAGAGCCCGTGGCTGGCGGCCATGAACAGGCGGTTGCGGTAGCGGCCGCCGAAGCAGACGTTGGCGCAGCGCTCGGGCAGCTTGATGTGGCCGATCGGGGCGCCGGCGCTGTTGAAGACGCGCACGCCGTCGAGCTCGGGATCGCCCATGCCCCAGCCGCACCAGAGGTTGCCGTCGACATCGACGCGGAAGCCGTCGGGGGTACCGCCCTTGGCGTTGATGAAGACACGGCCATTGACGAGGGTACGGCCGCCGACAACGTCGAAGGCGTGGATCTCGCGCGGGTCGGCGCGGGAGGCGACGACGTAGAGCACGCTTTCGTCGGGCGAGAAGGCAAGGCCGTTGGGGCCGGGGACGGCGTCGGTCATCTTGGCGATGCTGCCGTCGGGGTCGATGCGGTAGACGGCGGGGGGGAGTTCGGGGGAGGCGACGTGGCCCTCGTAGTAGCCGAGGATGCCGAAGGGAGGGTCGGTGAACCAGACGGAGCCGTCGGATTTCACCACCACGTCGTTCGGCGAGTTCAGCGGCTTGCCGTCGTAGCTGTCGGCGAGGACGGTGATGGTGCCGTCATATTCGGTGCGGGTGACGCGGCGGCTGTCGTGCTCGCAGGTGACGAGGCGGCCCTGGCGGTCGCGGGTGTTGCCGTTGGAGTTGTTGCCGCGGCGGAAGACGGAGACGGCGCCGGTTTCCTCCTCCCATTTGAGGATGCGGTTGTTGGGGATGTCGCTCCACAGCACGTAGCGGCCGTCGCCGAACCAGACGGGGCCTTCGGACCAGCGGCAGCCGGTGGTCAGGCGCTCGACCGATGACTGCATGATCCGATATTTGGCAAAGCTCGGGTGCATGATGACGATGGAGGGGTCGGGGTAGCGTTCGCTCGGTTCCCACATGGGGGCGGTCTCCCTGGTAAGGCTGGCTGTTTTTTCTGGCGGAGATGGTGACGCATCGCGGGCGTTGCGGGAAGGGTGGCTTCCCTTCGCCCGCGCCAAGCCGTACCTTCAAGAGCGAAACAGCGAAACGGGGCTGGCCTTGGCGGGAGTATCGCGGCAGGTGGAGATGCGATGCGCGCTGCTGGTAGCGGTCGTGAGCTTCCTGTCGAGCGCATATTTCGCCAATGCGATGAACACCGCCAACGTGACAACACGCATGGCGGTCAGCCTGTCAATCGTGCAGGAGCATCGGCTGACAATCGATCCCTACGCCCCCTATATCCTCGACAAGGCGTTCGACGGGCGCCATTTCTACAGCGACAAGGCACCGGGTATGAGCCTGCTCGCCCTGCCCGCCGCGGCCTTCTCCGTACATGTGCTCTATCCCGCGGGAACGGCGTGGATGAATGGCAAGGTCTGGACCAACGCATACAAGAATGTCGCCTGGATCTGCACTTTCAGCACATCAGGCGTCATGGTGGCGATTGGCTCGGCGGCGCTCTTTCTTCTGGCCCTGCGGCTGACCGGGGATGCCATGGCGGCGCTGTTCGCCAGCACTGCGTACACGGTCGGCATGCCGACGCTCGGTTGGGCCTCGACAATGTTCGGTCATGCACCGAGTGGAGCAATGTTGATGACCGGCTATTCGCTGCTAGTACGCACGAGGCCGGGCGCCTCGACTGCACGACTGGCGATGGCCGGGTTCTGCCTTGGGCTTGCAACGCTGATCGAACTGCCAGCAGGGATGTCTGCCGCGATTGTGACTTTGGGCTGGCTGGGGATGGGGTTGCGCGATGGAATTGGCAGCATCCTACGGCGCGGCAGTCCAGTGCTGATCGGCGGGATCGCGGGACTCACACCGTTGTTCATCTACAACACGCTGGCCTTCGGAGGGCCGCTCGCTTTCGGCTATTCCTATGTCGTGGGCTTCGATGGGATGCAGACCGGGTTCTTCGGCATCGGCGTGCCGAACCTCAATGTTGCTGGCGAGGTGCTGTTCGGAGCGTACCGCGGCCTCCTCCCGGTGGCGCCAATCGTTGTTTTGGTACCAATCTCGCTATGGGCCTGTTGGCAGAGCAATCCGGGTGTCAGCGTCACATGCGGAATTGTCATGCTTTGGTATATCGCGCTGAACAGCGGTTACATCTATTGGGACGGGGGCTATGCCGTCGGACCGCGGCATCTCGCCCCAATGCTGAGCTTCGCCGCACTGCCGATGGCGTTTCTCTGGCACCGCGGCGCCATAGTGTTACGGACAGCGCTACTGGTGTTGTTGGCTGCCAGCATGGCCATGGCGGTGACGGCAGCGGGGGTCGGAATGGTGCCAATGTATCATTATCGCAATGAGGTGATGGACTACTTCCTGCCAGCGCTGCGTGCCAATCGGTTCACGGAGATTTCCCGTAGCTTGTTCGCCTACGGCAGCCCGCTGAACGCGCTGCCGGTGGTAGCCTTGTGGGTGGCCGCTTTTATGATGTTCCGCTGGCTGACGCGGAGTGAATCGGTCGGTCAGGAGTTCCAGGCGTGATGACCGATACTGACATCGTTGTCATCGGCGCTGGCGTGGCCGGACTCGCCGCTGCGGCCAAGCTGCGGGCCGACGGCCAGGACTGCTTGGTCATAGAGGCGGCTGACCGCATTGGCGGGCGGGCGCACACCACCTCGCCGGCTTCCCTGCACGGGGCATGGATCGACCATGGCGCAACCTGGCTTCACAATGCCGAGCGCAACCCACTGGCTGATGTCGCGCGTGCCACCGGGGAGACCATCATCGAGTCAGACACGGCGCGTCGCTGGCGCCTCCAAATTGGCACGCGTGAGGTCACTCCTATTGAACGGCATTCCTACGACACAGCCTGGCAGGAGTTCGATGCGACGGTACGCGTACGCGCGACCGCCGAACCAGACATCGCGTTTACCGATGCGATGCGACCGCTTAATGGCAATCCCTGGGCAGCCACCATAGAATTGTGGGAGGCCGCTCAAATCGCCGCCGCCGATCCCACGAGGCTCAGTCTACGCGACTGGTTTCTGAATGACCTAGATGGTACCAACCTGATCATTGAAGGTGGCATCGGGGCCTTCGTCGCGCGGCGGCTGGGACCTGCCGCGGGTAACGTTGAACTCGATACACCAGCGATCCACGTTGACTGGCGAGATTCGATTATCGTCGATACGCCAAAGGGCACAATTCGGGCGCGCGCCGCGATTGTCACGGTCTCGACTGGCGTATTGGCGGAACATCTGCGCTTCACACCGGATCTGCCGGATGCAACGCGTGCTGCGATCGCCGCGTTGCCGATGGGGCTTTTGACCAAGATCGCGCTACCGGAAGCTGAAATGGGACGGCTCGGCCTACCGGAAAACCTCTCGTTACGCCGGCAGGTCGTCGTCGGGGAACCGGCAATGTCCTTCACGGCCTGGCCCTTAGGGCGGCCCTATGTGCAAGGCTTCGTCGGTGGCCCGACTGCATGGGCACTTTCGCGCGCTGGGGCGGCGGCGACCGAGGATTTCGCCCGCGGGCAGATCCGAGCGCTGCTCGGTGCTGACGCCGACCGTGCGCTCGGGCCCGCCTTCGTGGCCGATTGGGCGCGCGATCCCTGGCACCGCGGCGCGTACGCCTACGCCACCGTCGGAAATGCCGATGCCCGTGCCGTCCTCGCGACACCACTGGCTGATGGGCGACTGATATTCGCCGGCGAAGCACCCTGCACCAATGGCCTCGCTGGTACAGTGGGCGGTGCCTACCTCAGCGGCGCAAATGCCGCATGCACCATCATGGCCGCGCTGTCCCGGGGTTGACGTCCTGCCCCATTGCCCGCGCACACTGCACCATCACATATTGAGGACTGTTCGATGAAGGTCGATATCAAAGGCAAGCGCGTAGTCATCGCCGGCGGCAGCAAGGGCATCGGTCGCTCGATCGCGCTGGCCTTCGCAGAAGGCGGCGCATCCGTCTCGATCTGCGCTCGCGGCGCTGAAGCACTGGAGAAGACAAGCGGCGAAATCGCGGCCTTTCGCGGCATCGCGCATGCCGGTATCTGCGACCTGTCCAAGGAAGCGGACATCACGGCCTATATCGCCGATGCGGCCGACAAGCTCGGGGGCATCGACGTGCTAGTGAATAACGCGACCGGCTATGGCTGGGGGGACGATGAGGCGAGCTGGGAACAGAGCGTCGCCGTCGATGTGTTGGCCGCAGTGCGCGCCTCGCGTGTGGCGCTGCCGCATTTGCTCAAGGGCAACGGCCCCTCGATCGTCAACATTTCCTCGGGCTCCGGGCTCAATCCGTCCGTGCGCACGCCTGCCTACGGTGCCGCCAAGGCAGCGATCATCCATTACACCCGTACCCAAGCAGCAACGCTGGTGGGCAAGGGGATCCGTGTGAACTGCGTGGCACCCGGGTCGATCGAGTTTCCTGGTGGGATTTGGGACAATCGTAAGCGCGACGAGCCGGCGATCTATAACGCCGCACTCGCCGCATGCCCGGCGGGACGCATGGGGTTCCCGGAGGAAGTCGCCAACGTTGTTGTTTTCTTGGCCTCCCCGCTAGCAAGCTGGGTGACGGCCCAAATCATCAGCGTCAACGGCGGACAGGGATTGCCGCGCTAGGTCGTTGATCCCGGGATGAGGTTACGCGGGTTGGATTTGAAGATACCTGGTGTTGTCGTCGAGACATGGCAGACAGTTTCGAATGGTGTCTTCCACCGGACCGCCTTGAGGTGCTTGGCGAAATTGTAAGCCGAAGCGAAGGCGCAGATGTGGGCTTTGAGACTTTCCAGGCCGGGATAATGGAACGCCTTGATGGTGGCCTCAGGGACGGTGCGGGTCATAAGGCCCCATGGTCTGCCGGGACACGGGAAGTCTATCGAAATTCGGTAACACCCCGTCCCTGCCTAGCGCCCCATTCCCTAGGGCAGATTTGCCACTAGACTGGTGGAAACCCAGGAGGAGGAAATGATGGGACAGGTTCAAGGCAAAGTGGCCTATGTCACTGGCGCGGCATCCGGCATCGGCAAGGCCTGCGCTATGACGCTGGCGCGCGAGGGCGCCAAGGTGATGCTCACCGACCTCGATGATACGCGCGGCAATGCGGTCGTTGCCGAGATCCGCGCGGCGGGAGGGACAGGAGAATTCCGGCACCAGGACGTCACGGACGAGCATGCCTGGCCGAGCCTGGTGGCCGAGACGGAAGCGCAATTCGGCAAACTCGATATCATGGTGGCCAATGCAGGGATTGCGGTGTTCGGGCCGGCGAGCACGATGTCGCTGGCGGATTTCCGCCGCCAGAACGCGGTGAACGTCGAGGGCGTGTTCCTATCAGTCAAGACCGCGATCCCTGCCATGCGCCGCGCCGGCGGGGGTTCGATGATCCTGATCTCCTCGGTTGCCGGCCTACGCGGCTCGGCGAACCTCGCCGGCTACAGCGCATCGAAGGGTGCTGTGCGGCTGTTCGCCAAATCGGTAGCGCTAGAGTTGGCGAGCGAGGGCATACGGGTGAACTCTGTGCATCCCGGTATCATCCTCACGCCGATCTGGGAGAAGGCCGCCTCGCCGCTGGGTGGCGGTCTCAATGCGCCGCTAGACCCCTTCGTGCTGGGCCAGGCGGTTCCGATCGGAAAGCCCTCGGACCCGCAGGAGATCGCCAACGGCGTGCTGTTCCTGGCCTCCGATGCCTCGCATCACATGACCGGTTCCGAGCTGGTGATCGACGGCGGCATCACAGCGGGAGCCGTGCGCAGGGCCGGATAGACCGCCGTCGTCATGAGGGCACCGCCGGCGCTGCAACTCGCCGTCATCGGCGTGGGCACGCTGGTGGTGCCACTCGACACCACCGTCAACGTCGCTTTCCCGCACATCGTGACGACATTCGGGATACCGATGCCGGCTATCCAGTGGGTGGTGATTTGCTACGTTCTTGTGCACGCCAGCCTGATGCTACTGTGCGGCCGGTTGGGTGATCTATTCGGCTACAGGCGCATTTTCTTGGCTGGCTGCGCAGTGAGCGCGCTGGCCTTCGTCCTGAGCTCCACCGCAGTCTCGTTCGCCTGGCTGCTGGGCGCTCGGGCGGTGCAGGGCGTCGGCGCGGCACTCGTGCTGAGCGTCGGGCCGGCGCTGGCGACGAGGGCGTTCGCCGAGGCACATCGGACACAGGTGCTCGGTCTCTACACGATGATGTTCGCCCTCGGCGCCGCTGCCGGGCCGATGGTGGCCGGTCCATTGATCGCCACCTGGGGTTGGAGCGCGGTCTACGCCTTCCGGGTGCCGCTGGCGCTGGCGGCATTCGCGCTGGCGTGGCTGCTTCCGAGAAGCACCCCTGATGGGTCGCGGGCATCATTCGACCTGGCCGGCAGCATTCTGCTCGTGGTGGCAATGGGCGGAGGATTGCTGACGCTCGACCAGTTGCAGGCGGGCGGGACCTTATGGCGGATGGGAAGTTTCGCTGCCGTCGCAATCGGTGCCTCGGCGTGCTTCTTGAGAGTCGAGCGCCGAGTGGCCTCGCCGCTGATCGAGTTGCGGCATTTCACCGATCGCCGCCTGGTAGCCGCCCTGCTCGCCGCCATCGGGGTCAACTTTGCCGGCTTCTCGATCCTGCTGCTTGGGCCCTTCCTGCTCATGCTGATCGCGGCGCTGACGCCAGAGGTGACTGGGATGGTTTTGGCATCGTCCCCATTTGGCATGTTGCTCGCCGCTCCCCTCGCCAATCGCATCGCCGCGCGAATTGGTATGCCCGCTTTGACCGGCCTCGGACTCATTGTCACTGCCACCGGTCTGGCCTGCCTCGGCATTGGTCACAACGTGCTAACCATCGTCGTCGGAATGTTTGTCCAAGGTATCGGCCAAGGTTTCTTCCAGGTCGCCAACTTCGACCTCGTGACCTCGGCCCTGCCAGCCCGCGACCGCGGCGTTGCTGGCAGCCTGGCCATGCTCACACGCACAATCGGCCTGGTCCTCGGTGCGACCCTTCTCATGCTGGTGATGCGAACACTCGCCGGCGGCGATGCAGCGGAGGCCGTTATCGCCGGGATCACTGGCACCTACCGTATCGCCGCTGCCATTCCGCTGGCCATGCTCGTGCTTTCCTGGTGGGCCGGACAGCGCCTCACCCGGCCAGGATGAACTCCCGGAGCATGCGCATGGCCAACTCTGGATCGTCGTTATGTACCCCGTGGCCGGCATCCGCGACGCGCTCGAAACGGACGAGATTGGCCGGCAGGCAACGCACGATGAGTTCGCTGCGGGAGATCGGCGTGATCGGGTCGTCCTCGCCGGCCACCACCATGGTCGGGCACATGACGCGGCCGAGGCCGGCGCGGAAATCCAGCCGGGCCGTCTCCTTGTCAGGCCCGGCAAAGTGGAAGGCGACCGCGTCGTTGCGCACCATACGATGCTCCGCATCCGGATCGCGACGCGCCCGGCGGTTGTAGAGCGGCGAGCACACCTCGCGATACGCCGCCGAACTTTCCGGGCTCGGCGTCTTCCAGCGCGCCTCCGCCACCGCGCGCGCGCGTGCCCCTCCAAGGCGCTCGAACACGCCATAGATCTCCTCGCGATCGACCTTTGGCGAGGTGCTGTAGAGGATCAGCTTGCCGGGATGTTCCGGGTGCCGCGTGGCATAGGCCTGCGCGACCATGCCACCAAAGGAGTAGCCCAGCACGATGGGCTTCTCGATGCCGAGCGCCTCGCAGAATGCCCGCACATCGTCGCCCCATTGGGCGAGGTTCCAGTCGGCGGGATCGCCGCGCTCGCTGCGTCCATTGCCGCGATGATCGAGATAGACGAGCTGTGCGACATCCGCGAGGGCCTCGAAAGCAGGCTTGAAGGTCGAGTGATCGCCGCCTGGCCCGCCATGCAGCAGGACCAGCGTCGGCCGCTCGCGCATCCGCGGCCCGTCGGGCACGAGTTTGGCGCCGGTGACGTCGAAGAACAGGCGGGCACCGTTGACGGTAATGTGCATGGGTGGGATCCCGAACGAATGAGCCTACAGATGAGCAGCCGTGCCACGTCCCCGCAAGGCGGGCGCGCGCTGCCTACCGCAGCTCTTGCGCCCGCGCGCGGCTCGTTCAAGCATGCGGCCATCCATGCGAGGGAGAACGCCATCATGACTCTGGGCAAAAGCGGTGCCATCGCGCCCGACTGGTTCGATCCGTCAGCCATCGACGCCGATACCGCCGCCTTCAACACTGCGATCACGCAGATCCTCGACCCGCTGCCGAACTGGTGGGACGTCGGCGCCCAGGCGACACGTGATGCCCGCAAGCGCGGCGACGGCCCCTTTCCCGCTCCGGTGATCTCGCCGCGCGCCATGAACCGGATGATCGATGTCGGTGGCCGCGAGGTCTCGGTCCGCATCGTCGCCCCCTCGGGAACCCCCACCGGCGTCTATCTGCACATCCACGGTGGCGGCTGGGTGCTGGGTTCGGCCGAGCAGCAGGACCCCATGCTCGAGCGCATCGCCGACAACACGGGCCAGGTGGTCGTCAGCGTTGAATACCGCCTCGCACCTGAATTCCCCTACCCCGCCGGCCCCGACGACTGCGAAGGCATCGCCATTTGGCTGGCGAAGAATGCCAAGGCCGAATTCGGTACCGACGCCCTTACCATCGGCGGAGAAAGCGCCGGCGGCCACCTCTCCGCCGTCACCATTCTGCGCATGCGCGACCGCCACGGCTATGCGGGCTTCAAGGGGGCCAACCTGGTCTACGGCGACTTCGACCTCGGCATGACCCCGAGCCAGGCCGCCTTCGGCAACGAGCGCCTGGTGCTGCGCACGCTCGACATCGAGAAGTTTCGCGCGGCGTTCTTGCCGGGCGTGACCGACTTCCGCAACCCCGACATTTCGCCACTCTACGGCGATCTGAAGGGCCTTTGCCCGGCGCTGTTCACCGTGGGAACCCGCGATGCTCTGCTCGATGATTCGCTCTTCATGCACGCCCGGTGGGTCGCGGCCGGCAACCGCGGTGAGTTGGCCGTCTACCCCGGCGGCGCCCACGGTTTCACTCTGTTCCCCGGTCCTCTGCCGGCGGCCGCGAACGCCAGGATTGACGCGTTCCTGAAGGCTGCAATCGGCTTGGACTGAACACCCTTCGAAGAGGACGTCTCAGCGTGAGGCAAGGCCGGTGAGACGTCCCCCTCCTTCGCCGATGATGGCGAAGGGCGCCCAATAAAACGGATGGGCAACATCGGCGTTCAGCTCTAGGCCGGCGCCGTCGAGCATTCCGAGTTCAGTCGCGCGCAAGGCCTCGGCAATCCCAAACTCAGGATGCTCCCGCAGACGTCGCAGCATATCGGCAACCAAATAGGCCGCCGTCTGATCATTCACCGCCCAGTGCGTGACCATCAGCGCACGTGCCCCCGCGTAGAAGAAACTACGTGCCAGGCCGGAGAGACTCTCCCCGGCCACAGTCCCGCCCGGACCGCCGGAATTGCATGCGGAGAGAATGATCAGATCCGCATCCAGCGATAGCCCGGCGATTTGTGACGCCGTCAGAAGCGCGCTGGTGGCATCCGGCGCGCCTGGCGACACCGAGGTTACGATCGCGGGCTCCGTCTGGCAGGCAAGTTCCGAGGGAAGCAGCGCATGGGTCGAGAATTGCAGAACCCGATAGTTGCGTAGATCCGCCTTCAAGACTGCCGCCGTGGTGAAGTCTGCCCCCAGCAGCTCCTCGTTCGTTGCGGCGTCGAGCAACAGCCGCGCAGCCTCGAGCTCACGTTTGGCGAACGGCAACGGCGCCAGTTCGCTCAATAGGCGGGCACCGACCGCACAAGTCTCGGCCGGGAAAGCGCGGCGCGCCTTGTCAGCGGGGATCGGCTGGAAATCGCCAAAGCCGAACCAGGGTCGCGCTGCCCTCGAGCTGCCTGCGATGCGGCGGAGCGAAACGAAGTTGCCCGGTGACGGCACATGGCTCAGGCTGAACCTGCGCAGCAGCCATGGCGCCTTACCCAGCGCATCGGAACTGGCCGGCGCCGTCAGCAATACGTCGAATGGCAGCGCCAGCAACGGACCGCTCGGCGCGATCGACAGCGCGCTTATGCCGTCGAGCTCCAGCGCGACCCCGCCGAGTGTCGCAGCGTACAAGGCATAGGCCGAGGCCGTATCAAACCGCGGCACGTGCGTCCCGTCGCCCTCGATGGACGTCCGCACCCGCCCGACCAAATCGGCCATCCGTGCCAGCCCGCCATTCACCCGCGCCACTGCCAGACGCTCCCGTCGCACCAGGAACACCCAGCCACTGGCCGCATCGAGCGACATGCCGACGAACGCCTCCCCGGGCCGCAGCGCCGCCTGAACGGTCGTGGCGGTTACGACCCGCTGAATCAGCTGCCCATAATTCGGCGCCGCCGCCTGAAGCGCCGAATCGGCCTCGGCCAGTGCCAGTCGAGCCCGGGTAATGCGTTCATCGAGCGCTGCAATCTCGTCCGTCTCGCCGCCGCCGGTACGCTGCGCGCTTTCATCCCTGCTACGATACAATTCCGACAAGCGGGCGTCGGCGTCCTGCCGCGCCCGTACCGCGTCGGCCACGCGCGGATCATGGGCATTCTCCGAAAGGCGCGCCGTGGCGAGCTGGATCTGCTGACTGGTGATTCCGCCCTGCGCCAGTTGCGCGGCCGCGAACATTTCAGCGTAAAGCGCCTGCCGCTCGGCCGGAAGGCGTTCTGCCTTCTCTGCGAAGATATCCAGGCAGCCGCCGAGAAACTCCGCATCTGTCCCGCTTCCGAGCCCCGCCAGCAAGCGTACACCCTCGCGACACTCACTGAGTGCCTGCTCGCGCTGCCCCAACAGGGCCAATTCGCGCGCGCGCACCAGACGGGTCGTCGCAACAGGCCGCGAATCCGGCATGACGCGCGAAAATGCGGTGAGTGCCTGCTGCAAGTCGGCGCTCGCCGCCTCATGCCGCCCATCAGCCGCCTCGGTCATCGCCCCCGTGCGATACAGCCGCGCCAGCAGCATCGGCTGATTGAGCCCGTTGCCGCGTGCAAGATCGATCGCAGCATGCGCAGCCTCCGCGCTGTCAGCCGTACGGCCAAGCTCGCGCAGCACGAGGCTGCGGTAGCGCCACACCTCGACCATGCCAAACAGCGCCGAACGCGCCAGCGGATCAGTGACCAGCTCTCGCACCGGCAACAAATCGGTCAGACTGCCAGCGCCCGCCCGCGCGAAGCGTGAGACCGGTGGCGCTGGACGGGCGCGTAGCGCCTCAGCCGGAATATAGCGTCCGTACTCCGTCTGCGCGGTATCGAGCCAGCGCAAGGCCCCCTGCGGGTCCCCGCCGGTCAGAAGGTGCAACGCCCGATAATGCGCGAGCCGGCCAACGGCCACTGGATCGGCCGCCGATTTCGCAAACCGCTCGGCCCGGTCGAAAAGTTGCGTCGCTTCCTCCATCCGTCCCTGGTTGGAGAGTTGCAGTGCGAGATAGGTCAATGGCGTGACAGTGTTGGGATCATCACGGCCGAGCGCCCGCTCCTGCACGGCGAGCGCTTCGCGGAATGCGGCCTCGGCCTTTGCCCCATCATCAATCAGATTGGCGCGCGTTCCCGCCTCGATCAGTTGCTCATAGCGCCCAACATCGTCCGATCCGAAGGATCGCGCCGCAAGACGCTGCGCAAACAACGCGTCAGCCGCCGAGGATACCGGGGCCGTATCGGGTGTCAGCCGCCCCGCCAGTTCGCCAATGCCCCGCTCCATCACTCGCAGCGCCGGCAGCACCCCGTCGGCATACCACACCGTCCCATCGATCAGTGCGACGATGGCAACATGCGGCCACCCACCAATCCGCCGCGTGCATTGCATGACCAGCGCCGGAACATCCCCAAGTATCGCGCTCGTCGCCGGCTCGCCGCAGGCAAAACGAAGATCGAGCGCCGTCCGCCAGGGACTGGATGTCGCCAGATCGCGCAATCCCGCCGCGACGCCACGGCCCCCATTGCGTAGCCGCGCACTCGGTTGCACCCAGGCGCCGCAGAAAATATCGGCCCCACCGCCGATCGCAGACCGCGCGCAGCTCTCGCCCGCATCGTTGACGCCAGCGGCCACCTGTCCAGCCCCCCCGGCGCGCTCCACCGCGAGATAGGCCCCCGGCGGCGGCGGCGCGCACGACAGCAACATCAACAGCATTCCGGCAATCGCCATCAGGCGCGGCACGTCAGAAGTCCCGGCCGGAAACGTTCGGCAACAAGACATCTGCCTCGTCGACTGAATCCCGCGCAGGGCGGATGTCGAGATCCTGGATCGGATTGCTTTGCGGAGGGAGCTCGGTTGAGACCACGAAGCACGACACCGATGCCAGCGGGCAGGCATTGATCCTGTAAAACGCATTCTGCGCCGGGCTGATCGATCCGATCTGGGCCGCGGCCTGGCCGCCGACCGCACCAATCGTCCCTGTGAATTCAGCCGATCCCGGCGATGCGCGGACATAGGCGAGATAAAGGTTATCGACCTGGATAATTCCGCTTGCCCTGGCGGTCGCACCAAGATTGACGAACAGGATGGATGTCGCGGCCGACAGTCCGCCCGCACTCTCGAGCGAACCGCCGCTGCCAATGTCGACGCGAAGTGTCGCCTCATTCGTTCCGGTAGACGGAGAACGCGCGGCATCATTGCGTGTGAGAACTGTCATCCCCCCGAAGTCAACCCGGTGCGCGCTGATGAAGGCGCCCTGCGCAGCCGTCGTCGCGGTCGGCCAGGCCGCGTTCGGCATTGCCTTATCGAAACCTATCCCCGCTCCACCCGTCTCCAGCATCGCGCCGGAAGCGAACACCACCTGCTGCGCCATGGCCCCGCCCGAGCCGCCGATCGACACATAAAGCCCGTCGACAACACCGCTGATGCCAATGACGCCGGGAGCCTGGAGGATACTGCGCGCGCCACTGACGATCGCACCGGGCGAGACCGCTAGGTTACCGCCAGCCGTCAGCGCGACGGCGTCCGCTGTGCCCGACGCACGAACTTGCACCCCAGCGGCAATCGAAAGGTCGCCTCGGCTCGACAGGGAAATACTCGTCGGGCCAGTCACATCCCCGCCAATCGTCATCGACGTCAGGCTCGATAGCGCGATCGCTCCCCTGCTCGTCACCAAGCCACCCGTCGCCGCTATGGTATTGCTGCCGATCAGCGGCGCGAGCCCGATGCCAAGCCCGCTCGTGGCCGTCAGGATCGATGTCGAGACATTGCCCGACGTGATCACCCCCCCGACAATCTGGTTCACCTCGCTCACCAGGCCGCGTTGGGAAGCCAGGTCGAGGGCGCCGCCCGCACTGATACTGCCACCAATCGTGACGTGAGTATCACCGCTGATCCCGACATTGCCCTGCGTGGCGAGGATCATCGCGTTGGCGGATTGATTGAACGCGGCGCCATCCGCCTTGATCCGCACACCTCCGGTCGCACTCACAATGAATCCGCCGGATTGCGTGATATCCGCGCCATTGGTGATGGCAATATCACCGCCGGCCGCGATGCTGCCGGGCATTGCCAACTGTGACGTGTTGCCAAACGTGAAATGCCCGCCCGCGGCCACGTTCGAGATCACCGATACGTTGTTTCCAGGCCCGTCGAAGATGGCCGAACCCAGGGCCGAGACGGCAAGACTGGTCGAGCGCGCGCCGCGAATGGTTCCGGTTGCCGACTGCCCGATCGACCCTCCGCTGCTCGCCACAGTGATTGTGCCCGCAACCGGCACACTCATGGCCGACGACGACCCGAAGGTTCCGACCTGTGTAACCGGTCCGGCCAACGTAATATTCCCGGACGCCGTGAGCGCCATCGAGGTATCCGCCGCAATCAGCGCCGCACCGCCGGCTTGCGTCAAATCGCCACCAGCAGCGGTGATCGCGACATTGCGCGCTGAAACAACGCTGCCGGCAGCCAACGTGATCCCCGCATCGGCCGCGATATTCGCGTTCCCCTGCGGCCTGCTGCTGCCCTGCGCGCCCGCAAGCCCCTGTGTGTCGAGCGCCCCGTAGACCACGACCGGCACCGTATCGTGCAGATCGAGATCGCCCCCGACCAATGTCAGCGATCCGACCCTCGCGATACGATTGGCGCCTGGCAATTGCAATCCACCGACCGAACTGCCGATGACCGTCGAGAGTGTGTTGGCCGACACGGTCCCGTTCGGCGCATCGATCGTTCCAGCGGCCGCCAGCGCCACCTTCCCGGCACTGATGCTGCCTGGCAAAGACGCCGATCCGATCGACAGCCCGGCGCCGAGGATCAATGCGATCTGCGCTGTATTCGCTGGATCAGGAGCGCTGGCGGTGCCTGCGGATAACCCTCCGACGATGGTCGCGCCGACCACATCGAGCAGCGCCATATCGCCGGACGAAGCGATGGATCCTAGAGCCAAAATCGCATTTGGACCAGTCAGGGTAATCGAACTTGCGGCAACAATCGCCGCGCCGGGATGTGGTCCGGAGAACAGGTTCGCCTTGATAGAACCGTTCGGCTCGCTTATCGCGCCGGCAGTCAGCAATAAGACCGAACCCGCCGCAAGTTGCCCCTGCATTTCCGCAGCGCCCAGAATGATCGACCCACCGATCGTCAATCCCAGCGTGCCCGCGGCGCTCACTGCCCCGGTCACGGTCAGGGCGCCACTGTCCGTCAGGCTGAGATCCCCCGCGGAAGCAAACGCCCCGAGATGCCCGATCGCATTGCCGGGTGCGTCGAGTGCCACCGCCGTCGCGCTGGTGACAGACCGACCGGGTGCGGACCCGGTCACCGTATCCGCGGTGATGAAACCATTCGGCTCGCTGATCGTGCCGGCGGCCAGCAAGGCCACGGTCCCAGCGCTCAGCACCGCCACGGTGCCCGGGCGTCCGATCAACAGATTCCCCGCGCTCTGCAACACCAGCGTCGCCGCACCGCCCGCCCCGCCGCCGGCATTGATCGCGCCGACCACCGCGAGATCGGTCGTGGACGCCAAAGTCATATCGCCTCCCGCAACAAACGTGCCGAGCGCCGAGACCGCATTGGCTCCCGGCAAATTCACGCCGGTAGTCTGTGCCCCAGTCGGCCCGTTGAGCAGGTTGGCGGCGATCGTCCCGTTTGGTGCGCTGAGCGACCCCGTCGCCAGAACGGTCACCGTCCCTGCATTGAGGCTCGCCGCCCCTCCGGTCCGCCCCAGCGTGATGGCCCCATCCGAGGCCAGCGTCAGCGAGGCGGTATTCGCCGCGTTCGGTGCCGGTAGTCCCCCTGCCGAAACCCGGCCGACCACCGTCAGCGGCAGCGTGTCGGCAATCGCAATATTACCCCGCGCGCTGAATGCCCCGAGCTCGCCGAACGCGTTCGTGCCGTTCAGGGTAAGGCTAAGGGCTCCGACTGAGCTCAGGTCGGCGAACCGATTGGCGATAATGCCGCCGCTGACCTCGCTGATCGATCCGCCTGACGAGGCGAGCGACACCGTGCCCGCATTGAGCAGACCAACCGTACCCTGCGCCCCGATGGCGATGTCGCCGAGCGCAAGCAGAAGCAGGGTCGCGTTGTTCCCGGCCACCGGTGCGGCCAACCCGCCCGCCGACACGGTGCCGGCGACCGTCAGACCCACGCCGTCACGCAGGATGAAGCCGCCCGTCGTGCTGAAATCCTCCAGGCGGGTGATCGCGTTCAGGCCCTCGAGCGTCACCCCGGCTGAAATCACCGGCAATCCCGCCGATGCCCATCCCCTCAGCACATTGCTTCCGATCGCCCCGCCCGGCTCTGAAATCGTGCCCGCCGCCAGCAAGGCGACTGTGCCCGCATTGAGCAGCGCCAGGCGCGCTCCGCCGTCGATCGTCACGTCACCCGCAGTCTGCACCGTCAACTGGGCTGTGTTGCGCGCATCCGGCGCAGCAATCGTTCCGGCCGTGACGGACCCCGTGACTGTCACTGACGCCGTGTCATTGATACCGATGTCCCCAGTGGTCGCCAAGTCGCCAATTGCCCGGATCGAGTTTGCACCGCCAAGCTGAACAGACGCCGCTTGTGCAATCACCTGTCCCGCCGCGGGGCCGGTCAACAGGTTCGTCAGGATCAGGCCGTTCGGCTCGCTGATCGTGCCAGGCGCCAACAGCGAAACAATCCCGCCGTTGACCAGCACCTGCGTTCCGGGCTGCCCGAGCGCGAGGTTGCCGCCCGCCGTCAGCTCGACCGTGGCGCCGTTCGTGGGCAAGGTCCCAAGGGCGCCACCGGCAAACAGCGTGCCGACGATCGTCACATCGCCAAGGCTGTTGATCCGCAAATCGCCCTGTGTGGCAAAGCCACCGATCGCGGTGATGTTGTTCAGGCCGGTAAGGTTGACCGACACCGCCTGCGGGATCAGTTCGCCCTGCGCCGGGCCGAGCAACACATTGGCAAACAGGAACCCTTGTGGTTCGGAGATCGCGCCGCTGGCCAACAGCTTCACCGTGCCGGCGTTTAGTAAACCCGCCGTGCCCGGCTGTCCGATCGCAATGCCACCATTCACGATGAGGTCGATTTCCGCGTTATTGCCGAGCGATGGTGCCGGGGTGCCCCCAGCTACGACCGGACCGACGACCTTGAGGTCACTACTGCTTTGCAAGGTGAATCCGTCTGACGTGGTAAAAGCCGCGAGGCTACCAATCGCGTTGCCCGATCCACTGAAACGTGCATCCGTCGCGCGGCCAGTCAGTAGACCCGCCGCCACCGTTCCGGTGGCGCTGATCGTCCCGCCCGAGACCAAGTCCAGCGTGCCTGACGCCCGTACCAGACCCGTCAACAGGATCTGTCCCGCCGAAAGCTGGGCATCCCCCGTAATGATCGCCCCGTTCACCGCCAGCGAACCACCAGCCGCCACAGTCGCGCTGATCCGCTCTGCCAGCACTGCACCGACGATCTGCGCGCCCCCTAGTCCCGAGCTCAGCACAACATTGCCATTCAACGCGACCGCGGACCCCGACAGCGCGATGCGCAAAACACCAAGCGGGCCACCCGCGTCATAACCGGGCGCACCCGCGAAGCCCGGCACGGCCGCCGCAAACGCGAGCGTCCCGCCGCCAGTCAGATTGATGGGTGCCGCAACGGTCAGGTTCCGGCCAGCCTCGAGACTGAGCGTCCCAGCCGCGCTCGATACCGGAGACAGCACCGAAAGATCGCGTGCCGCCTGCAGGACCACATTCCCTGTCAGACCTTGGAATACCGCCGGATCGATCGTCGCCGCCGAACCGGCGTTGTCGCCCACCGCGATGGTGCCGTTGCCCCCGCCCACCTGCAGCAATCCACCATCGCTGCCGCCGGCGAGAATGACGAGATCCTGCGGGTCGATCAGCAACGTGCCGGCCAGACCACCGGCCGACGACACATCGACCACACCCGTCAGATGCAACGCGGCCAGCCCGGACACCTCGACCGTCCCCCCCGCCCTGCCCCCTGTCGCGCTGATCCGCCCCGCCATCGTGGTCGACTGCGCCGACATCACCGTGACGGAGCCGCCCTTGCCCTTGCGCCCGCCATCGGCCGCGATCACCGCCCCCACGGCGATCTCCGTCCGCGCGCCGGTCACCCCGCTGGCGCGCCCCACCGCAACCCTGCCGCCCGAGCCTCCCGACGCGTCGATCCGCGCGCCGGAGGCGATCGTCGTGGCGTCCGAACCCACCGCAGCGACCACGCCGCCCCGCGTTCGCCCGGTCGCGCTCAGCGTCCCGCTGACAATGACCGAGCCGCCGGTGCCACGAATCTCAATGCTGCCGCCCCGCCCGCGCGCATTATCAACCGCGATCCGCCCGCCCGCCTCCACCAGCCCAGTGACAATGCCGTCCGCCGCCGCCGCACTCAGCAGCACCTTGCCGCCGTCGGCGCGGATAACCCCCACATTGGTCACCGTTCCGCTCGCGCCGACATCGATCGACAGCAATCCATCGCCATAAAGATCGACCGTATGGGTTGCAGCCCCGGCCAGCACCACCCGGCCGGCCTTGGCCTCGATCACCCCGGAATTGCCGACATTCGGCGCCACCAAAGCGGCGAGCCCGGTCTCCGCCACCGTAATCCGGCCGCGATTCACCACCGCCGCCCCCGCCTGGGCCGGCATGTCGAACTTCGTGCTGCCGGCCATGAACGGCGCTGTGCCGATGCCGGCCGCGGTCGCCACCAGGGCATGGGCGTCGACCTGCGCCCCGTCGGTGAAGATGATCCCGGAGCGGTTTTCAATAATCACCTGCCCATTGGCGGAAATCCGCCCCGCGATCTGCGACGGCTCGCCTGAACTCACCCGGTTCAGAACCGTCGCACTCGCCCCTGGCTGCACGAACTTAACCGTCTGCTGGCTGCCGACGTCGAAGCCTTGCCAGTCGATGACCGCGCGCGCGGATGTCTGCGTGACCGTCGTCGTGTTGGCACCCGACGCGATGCTCGCGCTCCCCGCGCTCACGCTGCCCCCCTGAGGCCGCGCGCCAGGTGCCGGGTCGGCCATCGCCGGCAGGGTCGCGCAAGCGGCGTACAGCGCCGTTGTCAGCAACAACATGGCACGGCGGTCGCCCGCCCATACCGGCCGCCCCGATGCCGCGCCGCTACTAGCCATCCCTATCCCTTCGCCGTCCCTCCCCTTCTACTCAAAAACGCGCGAGCAATCTCCAATAGAATGCGTGCGCGGCTACCGGCGCTATGCCGGGTCCGCTGCCGGCGGGATAGCGGGTAAACCGGTTGACGCCCTCGAAGTCGAGTTCAAGCCGCGGGGTCGGAATCAGGCGCACCCCGATGCCGGCGGAGATCAGCAGCCGCGACTGGTCCAGGCGGGGGATTTCAGCCGTTCGCGCCCAGTCGGCGAAGCCATAATACTGCGCCGACAACTCCGGCGCCCCGATCGCCGGGACCTCATGAACGGCGTTCCACTGCAGTTCCACCGTCCCCGCGAGCGCGTTATCGCCGGTCGCCTCGCCATAATAGAAGCCGCGGGCCAGACGGCTACCGCCGAGAAAGAACTCTTCCGGCCCCGGCAACGCATTGCGCGTATACTGTCCGGCCAGGGCCGTCAGCACCGCCACCGAACTCGTCTCCGAGATCTGAAACAAGGTTTGCGTCCGGGTCGCATCGAGCGTCACCTTGGTGAAGCCCACCTTCTGCCCGGTCCGCGCCGGATCGGCGAATCCCGACAGCCCGCGCGACAACCGGATCGTCACCCCATTCACCGCCGGCCGTTCCGCACCGAGCAGCGCATCGGACGCAACATATTCGACCCCGACACGGCCCACCCGCAACGAATCCGTGCTCGAGCGTTGTCCGTTCTGATCGACCAGACCTTCATCCGCGTCCAAAGTGCCGACTAGGTTGAGGGTCAAACCCCGCGAGCGCACCAACGGATACGCCAGCTCCGCGCCGAACAGATTGGTCAGTCCGCGATAGCCGATGCTTCGGAACGGCCCGGTCGGCCGCGATACTCCGGAGCCGCCATAAAGCCGCAACCGCATGCCGGACGAGCCGAGAAACGCGTCCGCGTTTACCTGCCCGAACACCTGCGCGCCATTCATTGTGCGATACAACTCGATCTGCACATGCTCGCCGAGCGACGAAAAGCTATTGAAGTCGATCACGCCCAACCCCTGCACCGGCCCGACGCGGGTAAACGCCCGATTATCCAGCGTCACCTGGCCGGCGACAGCCCGCCGGCTGACCTGCGCCACCAATGTCAGTGCCCCGGGCTCGTCCGCGGATGGCCGCAGGACTGCCCTCAGACTTACCCCCGGCACATCGCCGGCCAGCAGCAATTGCCGCTCCAGCGTCGCATTGTCGATCACCGGCGCCTCCGTCAGGACCTCCAGGAGGCGCAACACCTGGACACCCGCTGGCCCGATATCCCCGTCAAGCTTCACCGCCGCGATCCGCCCCTCCGTCACCCTCAGCCGCAGCAGTCCATCGGGCTCGATGACCGCGCTGACCGCCGTCAGCGCATATCCCGCAGCGCGGTAATGGCGGAGGATGGCCAGCCGTGCCGCCTCGATCCGCGCCAGCGGCACCGCGCTGCCGACCACCCCGTCCAGCAGGGGCGCGAGGTCGTCCGGCGCAAAAACGCTCGCCCCCTCGATATGCGCAGCCGTCACTTCGACCGCGACGTCCGGCATGTCTTGTTGATGCGGTTCAGTCTCCGGCGTCGCCGCCCGCACCGGACCGGCCGGCGCGGCCGGAACCATGCCAGGCAACGGCGACACCTGCGCCGGCAGAGGCGCCTGCGCCGCGGCCATCGGCACGAAGACCACCGACGTCCAGACCAAAAGCACGGCCGCTGCCGCTGTCGGACAGGCGCGATGAACACTGCGATCCATGGCGTCGAAGAGGGTTCCCTGCCGGAGCTTGCACGCACCGTAAACGCCCGCGGCCGGAACGGCACGCCGCCCTATGCGCATCTCCCTCTCTGCCGCCGATGCGCGGCTCTCACCAGGCCAATGTGCCGAGCCAAATCTCCTCTGTCAAATCATAGGGATCAATGACATACATAAACGTGATGATAGTCGATGGTAGCCACTTCGAGGCCCGCGGCGTCATCGCAGCGGCAGATATCGCCGCCGCGGCGGTATCATGCGCGGCGCGGCGCATTCCAGGCGAGGACTTGGCATGGACCTGACCACCCTCGGCAAATACACGCTGCGGTCCGTCCGCGGCCGCGGCGCCATGGGCACCGTCTACGAAGCCTGGGATCCCGTCATCTCCCGCCGCATCGCCATCAAGACCGTCCACCTCCCCGACCACACCGACCCGGAAACCCAAGAAGGCCTCAGCCGCTTCCGCCGCGAGGCCCAAGCCGCCGGCCGGCTCAACCACCCCAACATCGTGTCCGTCTACGACTACGGCGAAACCGAAGACCTCGCCTACATCGTCATGGAATACATCGACGGCGAGGCCATCAAGGCCAAGCTCGACCGACGCGAGCGCCTCCCCATGCCCTCCATCCGCGCCGTCATGGAGCAGGTCCTCTCCGCCCTCCAGTTCAGCCACGACCGCGGCGTCGTCCACCGCGACATCAAGCCCGGCAATGTCATCCTCACAGCCGCCGGCACAGCCAAGATCACCGATTTCGGGATCGCCCGCATCGAGAGCAGCAGTATGACCCAGCACGGCGCCATGCTGGGCACCCCCGCCTATATGTCACCCGAGCAATTCATGGGCCAGGCCACCGACGCCCGCACCGACCTCTATTCCGCCGGCGCCCTACTCTACCAGCTCCTCACCGGCAACCGACCCTACGACAGTGCAGTGTCCGCGATCATGCACAAGGTTCTGAGCGGCCGTCCCCCCGCTCCATCGGCACACGCCCCCGGTCTGGTCCCCTTCGACGCCATCATTGCCAAGGCGATGGCCCGCCAGCCAGCGGACCGTTATCCGACGGCTGACGCCTTCGCCGCCGACCTTCGCAACGCGTTCCTCAGCGCCGGCGAAGACCCCTATGACCCTGAAGCTACCCTGCCCATCGGCACCCGCACTCCGACCCCACTCGCAGACCCCGCCGCCATCAACGACCCCACGCACTCATCGGAGCCACCGAGCCTCGCCCCGCTGCTTCTAGGCGGCACACTGATGTCCCTCGCCCTCGTCAGCGGGATCGGTTGGTACCTGTTGCGCCCACTGCCCATTACCACAACGCCCCCCATCGCCGCCCTTACCCCACCCTCCGACACCATGCCACCTCCCTCACCAACACCTGTTCTGCCAAGCCTCCCCCCCCCTCCCCCTCTCAGCCTCGCCAGCCTCCGCGCCGTCGCCGCCTCTGTCGAATGCACCCTGGCCAACCCACAACTCATTGACGATACTACGGTCTTCGTCACTGCCCTCGCCCACCACGGCGCGGCCGAAGCCGATCTGCGCGCCGCCGTCACCTCCCTCACCGGCACCACCCGCGTCGGCTGGGCCATTACCGGCTTCGACCATCCCCCCGCCTTCTGCATGGCGCTCGACACGCTGCGCCCGCTCCGAGCCCACGATACTCGCCCCTCCGCCGCGCTCAACCTCGCGCTCAGCAATGACGCCACCCGCCTGCGCCAGAACGACAAGATCGTCCTGCGCATCGTCATGCCGGAGTTCGACGGTCACCTCCAACTCGACTACCTCTCCAACGACGGTACCATCACCCACCTAGTCACCGACGACGGCATCTCCCTGCGCGTTATGACCCGCAGCGGCTGGACCACCATCGGCCCGTCCCGCCGCTACCCCGCCAACACCGAAATCACCCTCGGCGAACCCGACCCTAAAACCGGGGCTGGCGAATGGCAGATCGACGAACCCTACGGCACCGACATGCTCATCGCCATTGTCTCCTCCGAACCCCTCTTCGGCGCCCCGCGCCCGACCGCCGACCTGACCGAATCCTACCTCCGCGACCTCCAAACCAACCTCGAAATCGCCACCCGCCGCCAAACCCGCATCACCGCCCAAGCCCTCCTCCTCGAAACCGTCCCACGCTGACGCCAATCGCCGTGATGGCAGATGGCAGACAAGGCCAGGTCCCTACTCTGGACCAAACAAGGAACATACCTTCGGAAACGTGCCGTTGAAGGGACAGTCTTACGACGCAAAAGGTCCAGGGGAATACGCGAACGTGGCCGAAGGGAACGTAGGTCTCGTGATGCCCCCGCCTTGATTCAGCGTCCCGCCACCACAGCCGCCGGTTTGGCCAAGCTGAGGGCAACCGCTTCAGCAACGCGGATGCCATCGACGCCGGCTGAGAGGATTCCGCCTGCGAATCCAGCACCTTCACCTGCGGGGTAGAGGCCGGTCGTGTTGAGGCTTTCGTAGGTGGGCCCGCGGGGGATGCGGAGGGGAGAGGAGGTGCGGGTTTCGACGCCGGTGAGGACGGCGTCGTCCATGGCGAAGCCTTTGATCTGGCGGTCGAAGGCGGGGAGGGCTTCGCGGATGGCTGAAATGGCGTAGTCGGGCAGGCAGGTGGCGAGGTCGGTCCAGTGGACGCCGGGGCGGTAGGAGGGGATGACGGCGCCGGGGGCGGTGGAGGGGCGGCCGGCAAGGAAGTCGGCGACGCGTTGGGCAGGTGCGGCGTAGGTTCCGCCGCCGGCGGCGAAAGCCCGCTCCTCCCAGTGGCGCTGGAAGACGATGCCGGCGAGCGGGCCGCCAGGGTAGTCTTCGGGCGTGATGCCGACGACGATGCCGGCGTTGGCGTTGCGTTCGTTGCGGGAGTATTGGCTCATGCCGTTGGTGACAACGCGGCCTGGCTCGGAGGTGGCGGCGACGACGGTGCCGCCAGGGCACATGCAGAAGCTGTAGACCGAGCGCCCGTTGGTGCAGTGGTGGACGAGTTTGTAGTCGGCGGCGCCGAGGAGCTTGTGGCCGGCGGCGTTGCCCCAGCGGCAGCGGTCGATCAGGGATTGCGGATGTTCGATGCGAAATCCGATCGAGAACGGTTTGGCATCCATGCGGACGTTGCGTTCATGCAGCATGGCGAAGGTGTCGCGGGCGGAATGGCCGACGGCGAGGACGACGTGGGTGGCGGGGATGTGGGAGCCGTCTTCGAGGATGACGCCGCGGACGGATTGAGTGCCGTCGGGGTTGGGCGCGAGGTCGAGGTCGGTGACTTTGGACTGGAAGCGGTATTCGCCGCCGAGCGCCTCGACTGCGGCGCGCATGCTTTCGACCATGGAGACCAGGCGGAAGGTGCCGATATGTGGCTTGGCGACGGTGAGGATTTCCTCTGGGGCGCCGGCCTTGACGAATTCAGTGAGGACTTTACGGCCGCGGTGGCCGGGGTCCTTGATCTGGCTGTAGAGCTTGCCGTCGGAGAAGGTGCCGGCGCCGCCTTCGCCGAACTGGACGTTGGATTCTGGGTTGAGGACGGAGCGGCGCCAGAGGCCCCAGGTGTCCTTGGTGCGTTCGCGTACGACCTTGCCGCGATCGAGGATGATGGGGCGGAAGCCCATCTGGGCCAGCAGCAGGCCGGCGAAGAGGCCGCAGGGGCCGGTGCCGATGACGATCGGGCGGGTGGCGAGGCCGGGCGGCGCATGGGTGACCAGGCGGTAGGTGGTGTCGGGCGCAAGGGTGAGGTGGGCGTCGCCGGCGTGGCGGGTGACGGTGGCGGCCTCGTCGGCGAGGGTTGCGTCGATGGTGTAGGTGAGGCGGATCTGGGTTTTGCGGCGGGCGTCGACGGCGCGGCGGGCGACGGTGTAGGTGCGGAGGTCATCGGGCGCGACGTCAAGGCGCGCGGCGATGGCGGCCGCGAGGTCGGGCTCAGAGTGGTCGAGGGGGAGCTTGAGTTCGGTCAGGCGCAACATAGCGCCTGTTTAGCACAGCGTGGCGAGGGCCCAAGCCGGTATCGTCTCGGCCCTCTTCAGGCAGCAGGCATGGTCAGGTGGGGATGCTCTCGCATTTGAACCCGTCGTCCCAGCGTTTGATCTTAAGCCGGGACGGCGAGGGGAAATGGGCGGTGCAGCACTGGGTGTCGGTGTCGCAGTAGCGCTCCAGGAAGGCGCGGCGGGTGGCGGCAGATTTCACCGGGTCGACGTCGGCGCGCATGGACATTTCGGGGTATCGGGCTTGCAGCGGGGTGTGGATGAGGTCGCCGGTGATGACGCCTTCATCGCGGCCCTTGCCGATGACGACGGCGAAATGATCGGGCGTGTGGCCGGGAGTGGGCATGAGGCGGATATGGTCGTCGAGGGCGAAGTCGCTGCGGACGAGCTGGTGGCGGTTAGCGGCGACGATGGGGAGGACGGAATCCTGGAAGGGCAGCACGGGGGCCTTGGCGTTCTCGGCCTCCCAGTGGGCGAATTCGCGATCGGCGAACATGTAGCGCGCCTTGGGGAAAGTCGGCACCCAGCGGCCGTTCTCGAGGCGGGTGTTCCAGCCGACGTGATCGACGTGGAGGTGGGTGCACATGACGATGTCGATGTCATCGACGGTGAGGCCAGCTGCGGCCAGCGCGCCCATGTAGGACGTGTCGGTTTTCATGTCCCAGACCGGACGGGTCGGGCGCGGCTTGTTGTTGCCGACGCAGCTGTCGACGAGGATATTATGGTGCGGGGTACGCAGGACGTAGGATTGGATGCAGAGGATCAGGCGGTCGTCGGCGTCGAGTGCGCCGGCCTCGCGCATCCAGCCGCGGTTATCCGCCAATTGCTCCGCAGTCAGGTTCGGCAGGAAATTCGCCGCCGCCTCGAACGGGTATTCGCCCTCAATAATGCGGTCGACCTCGATGGTGCCGATACGGAATTTTAACGTCATGAACCCAGTGTCTCCTCGTCGCTCGCGCAATGCTAGCGGCGAGGGGCTGGCATGACAAACCTAGTTCGGCCTTTACAGCCGCGAGGGAACTTGTTGCACTGACCACATGTGCAACCCGACGATCAACACGCCGTCAATGCTTACGACCTGCCTCGGCGGGTTGCGGCGTCGTGCCTGCTGATCGGCAGCAAGCGCTTCACCAGCCCTGCCGATTGCGGACGGGGCCAGGCGATCTCCCCGTTCCGGCGGCGACCTTCAAGGAGGACCCCGGATGCTCCCCCCACCAGACCTAACCATTCGCGCCGCCCGTCCACAAGACGCCGAGTTGCTCGCAACGCTGCATGGCCTTCCCGGCTTTCGCCTCGGCACGTTGCAATTACCCTATAAAACACCGGAAGAGGTGCGCCGCCGGATGGATGCCGCCGGTGACGGCCTTCAACTCGTCGCCTTCGCCGGCAACACCCTTGTGGGCCATGCGGGTCTCGAGCGCTATCGCGGCCGCCGTGGCCATGCCGCCGGCATCGGCATGGGCGTGCATGACGCCTGGACCGGCCAGGGCATCGGCACCCGTCTGCTGCGCGAACTGATCGACTACGGAGATAACTGGCTCGGCCTGCGGCGCCTGGAACTGCAAGTCTACACCGACAACGTGCCCGCCCTCGCGCTCTACCGACGTCACGGCTTCATCGTGGAGGGCACGCTGCGTGCGTTCGCGCTCCGCGACGGCGTTTTGGTCGATGCCCTCACGATGGCCCGGCTCGCCGGCTAACCACGCATTTGCCAGCTCTTCCGTTGCGGTGTCACACTCTCCTAAGCGAAGCTCAAAATTCTTTCCGGAGGAGAGCGTGATGGCCGTCATAAATTACAATATCTCCAACCAGCACGACCTGATCGCCGCTCAGGCCGCTATTCTCCTTGCCAGTCAGACAGCGCCCGCGCCCTACACGATGACGCTGACCAGCGACGTCATTCTGTTCGGCAATTTCCAGCTCAACGGGCCGCAGTCAGGCTCATCGCTCACCATTGTCGGCAATGGTCATACGCTCGAGGGCGCGGGGCAACTCTCCATTTACCAAAGCGGCGCAGGCAAGGTGGTGCTGAATGCCGCGAGCACCCAGTTCGGCGGCGTGAACCTCTACGGGGGAACGCTGGAACTGGCGCGGCCGGACGCCCTCGGCATGTCGATCCTTTACGCCAACAGCTATGTTTACCCTCAGACCACTGTACGCATCGATGGCGCGGTCATGCCGGTCAACCCGATCAATCTCTCCACCAACACGCTCGACCTCGCGGGGATCACGACAACCGCAGCGATAGGGACGCTGGATACCGGTAATGGGGTGATCATACCGGTCTCCGGTGGCGGCAGCGTGATGGTGCAAATGGATACCGGCGCTGCGCCCAATTACATCCTCGCCCCCGACGGCAGCGGCGGCACACTGCTGATCCCGACCTTCCAGGCGCTCGCCAACAATGTGACGGTGCGCGGTCTTGGTACAGTCCTGCAGGTCGCCTTCGACAATCCGCTTGTTGCCCCCATCGCCCAGCCACTGGTCGATCCGCTCAACGCGGCGGTGCTCGCCGCGAACGCGACGCCGTTCGACGTCAACCCCGGCGACACAGTGCCCGTCCTCACCGGCGGCCAGACGCTGGAGGTCATCGCTCAGGCGAGCGGCAGTTACGCTCTGCCCACCGGCGGCGCGGCCACAGAAGCTTTCGTCTCCGCGCTCAGCACCCCCGTGACCGTCACCGGCGGGGACGTCGGCGGCCAACTCGTATTGAGCGGGACCGGCGATCTCGCTTTCGCCGCCGGTCTCGGCCAGGGCACGGTCATCGCCGGTGGCGGCAGCAACAGCATCGATATAGGGGCTGGTATGGGAGACCAGACCATTCTGCTCGGCGACGGCAACGACACGGTCACCGCAACAGGAGGCAACGATTCCATTGCCGCCGGCGGTGGCAGCAACCTGATCACCCTTGGCGCCGGCAACTCCACGGTCACCTCGACGGGGCACGACACGATCTACGGCGGCAGCGGCAAAGCCACGGTCACCGTTACCCCGAGCATCGGCGGCGGTAACAGCCTGGCCTTCCTCAGTGCCGGATCGTCCTACAATGGTTCCGGAGCGGCCACCGTGATCAGCACCCAGGGCAATGACACGATATCGACATCAGGCACGAGCCGGACGGCGATCTTCCTGCGGGCCGGCGGTGATCAGGTATCACTCGGCGGTGCCGACACGATCCTCACCGGCAGCGGCCAGGCCAGCGTGAACGGCTCCGGCAGCGCGCTGGTGTTCACCGGAACCGGCGCGGTGACATACGCTTTGGCGGGGTCCGGCACCGACACGCTCGTCGGCAATCCCGGCGGCTCGATGACGGTGAGTGGCGGTTATGGAAGCGGCGGCTTCCTCGGCTTCGCCTACGGGCCGATGGACTACGAGGGCCAGGCTGCCTATGGATCAGGAACGATCATCAGTGCCGGGGCGGCCATCACCGTCCACGCTGGGGCGGCTGGCGGTGCATTTGTCGGCGGCTCGGCAGGCGGAAACTCGATGCAGGGCACGACCAGCTTCCTCTACGCCACCGGCGCCACCCTGCTGATCGGAGGAGGCAATCGCGACACGCTCAGCGGCGGCTACGGCCCCACGATCCTCGAGCCGGCCGCCGGCGCTGCGACGTTGAATGCCGGTGGATTCATCGATGAGCTTGCCTTCCGTCACGGCGTCGTCACCACTGCAGAGGTCACTGCTTTCGATCCCACCCGCGACTTCATCGGCCTGTTCGGCTTCCCCGCCGGCGAAGCGACCAGCGCCCTGGCAGGCGCCGTCATCGTGGGCGGCAATGAAACGATAGCCCTTTCCGACGGTACCCGAATCACGTTCCAAGGCTTTACGTCCCTGACCGCTGGGCTGTTTCACTGAGTTCAGCGGTAGCTCTCCTCTCCCCCCGACGCCCCCCTGATACGGGCCAACAGAGACCAACCAGGCCTTACTTGCCTGCCCGCCGGGGTGCCATTGGGAAGCTAAACAGGCGATCGCGGCCGAGGAGGAAGATCCGGCCGCCGCGGGGGAAGAGGCGGGCGATGGCGGGGTCGGCGACGTCGAGGCCGCCGGTGTAGGCGCCGAGGGCGGGGAGCAGCAGGCGGGCGGCGTCGGCGACGAAGCAGGGGCGGGTGACGGCGGTGCCGCGGACGGGGATGGTGGCCTTGGGGTGGAAGTGGCCGGAGAGTTCGCCCTTCGCACCCATTTCGGCTTCGTGGCGAAAGAGGAAGGGGGCGGCGCGGAGATCCGCCACGTAGGTGCCGGGGATGCCCTCGGCGGGCTCGGGGTCGTGGTTGCCCAGCACCCACACAAACGGCACGGCGGCGGCCATGGTGGCGAGGCGGGTGCGGTCGTCACGCAGCAGGCGGGCGGCGGCGGCGCGATCGTGGAAGGTGTCGCCAAGCGCGATGACGCGGGCGGGGCTGTAGCGGCGCAAAAGGCCAGCGAGCAGATCGAGCGTGGCGCGAGTGTCCCACGGCGGAAGCAGGCTGCCCCGGGCGGCGGCGGCGGAGCCCTTTTCGAAGTGCAGGTCAGCGACGATGAGCGTGCGCGTGGCGGGCCAGTAGGCGGCGCCGGCGGGGTCGAGCATGAGGCGCTCGCCGGCGACGTGGATGGGGGCGGCGGTCATGTCGACGGCCACATGGTAAGTGAAGGGGTTCTTTTTTGAAAAAAAGAACCAAAAAACTTTTGCTCTTTGTTGCTTCGCACGCTGGCGCCATCGCACGATATCATTTGGCATAAGTCTTTTTGCTTCTTTTTCTTCAGAAAAAGAAGACCTTCCTTGAATGCCTTATCTGCCTTGATTGTATCATTATGATTATGATTCAAACTCATACAAGAAGCCGTCCCTGATTGGGGGTAGGTGTTTTGCCCATGGCCTCGGCGACGAGGTCTTCGGCTTCGGCGAGGAGGTCGTCGTCGGTGATGCCGCTGCGGACGCTTTCGCGGCCGATTTCGAGCAGGACGGGGACGGCGAGCGGGGAGACGCGGGAGAGCACCATGTGGCGGATGCGGCCCTTGATGCGGCTGAGCATGGAGGCGATGCGGCCGACGTCGGTGAGGCCGCCGGCGGCGTCGGCGCGGGTGGCGCGGAGGAGGATGTGGTCGGGCTGGTGGCGGCGCAGGACGTTGTAGATGAGGTCGGAATTGACGGTGACCTGCTTGCGCGATTTTTCGGCGCCGGGGTGGTGGCGTTCGATCAGGCCGGCGATGACGGCGACATTGCGGAAGGTGCGGCGGAGCATGGAGCTTTCGGCCATCCAGGCTTCGAGGTCGTCGCCGAGGAGGTCTTCCTCGAAGAGGCGGGCGATGTCGTGCGGTTCGCGGGCGCTCCAGGTGGCGAGCACGTAGTCGGTGGCGACGAAGCCGAGGGGGTGGAAGCCGAGGCGCTGCATGCGGCGGGTGAGGAGCATGCCGAGGGTCTGGTGGGCGTTGCGGCCTTCGAAGCAGTAGGCGACGAGGAACCATTTGTCGCCGCGGGGGAAGGTTTCGACGAGGAGGTCGTTGCGGCCTGGCAGGCGGGAGACGCCGCGCTGGAGAGTGAGCCATTCCTGGACGGGTTCGGGGAAATTTCTCCAGGTGGATGGGTCCTGCAGCATGCCGCGGACGCGGTCGGCGAGGTTGGTGGTCATGGGCATGCGGCCGCCGGCGTAGGCGGGGACCTTGGGTTCGCCGCTGCCGCCGTCGGCGACTTCGCAGATGGTGTCGCGGAGCTGGATGAAGCGGAGGAGGCGGCCGGCGAAGATGAAGGTGTCGCCGGGGGAGAGCTGGTTGACGAAATACTCCTCGACCTCGCCAAGCAGGCCGCCGCCGCGGCCCATATAGCGGACCTTGAGAAGGGGCTCCTCGACGATGGTGCCGATGTTCATGCGGTGCTGGCGGGCGATGCGTTCGTTGGTGACGTGGATGAGGCCGGCGGAATCGCGGAACAGCTTGCGGTAGCGGTCGTAGGCCTTGAGGGCGTAGCCGCCGTTTTCGACGAATTCGAGGACGTCGTTGAAGTCCTGGCGGGGGAGGTCGGCGTAGGGGGCCGCGCGGCGGATTTCGTCGTAGGCGCCCTGTTCGGTGATGGGGCCGGCGCAGGCGAGGCCGAGGAGGTGCTGGGCGAGGACGTCGAGGCCGCCGGCGCGGGGGGGATCGCCGTCGAGCTCGCCGGCGGCGACGCCGAGGATGGCGGCCTCGCATTCGAGGACCTCGAAGCGGTTGGCGGGGACGAGGATGGCGCGGGAGGCTTCGTCCATGCGGTGGTTGGCGCGGCCGACGCGTTGCAGCAGGCGGGAGACGCCCTTGGGGGCGCCGACCTGGAGCACCTGGTCGACGCCGCCCCAGTCGATGCCGAGGTCGAGCGAGGAGGTGGCGACGACGGCGCGGAGCTTGCCGTCGGCCATGGCGGTTTCGACGCGCTTGCGTTGTTCGAGCTCGAGGGAGCCGTGGTGGATGGCGATGGGCAGGGTGTCGTCGTTGAGGCGCCATAGGGCCTGGAAGAGCAGTTCGGCCTGGGCGCGGGTATTGACAAAGACGATGGTCATGCCGGCGGCGCGGATGCGGGCGAGGATTTCGGGGGCGGCGGAGAGGCCCATGTGACCGGACCAGGGGAGGCGGCCCTCGGGGAGGATCATGGTGATGTCGGGCGCGGCGCCGCCCTCGACGGCGATGGTGCGGTCGGCGCCGACATAGGCGGAGATGGCGGCGCGGTGGGCGACGGTGGCGGAGAGGCCGATGGTCGTGGCTGAGGGCGCGAGGGTGGCGAGGCGAGCGAGGCCGAGGGCGAGCATGTCGCCGCGCTTGGTGCCCGCCAGCGCGTGCACCTCGTCGATGACGATGCGGCGGAGGGTGACGAAATGGGCGAAGCTGTCGGGGGCGGAGAGCAGAACGGCCAGGCTCTCGGGGGTGGTCAGCAGGATGTGCGGCGGGGCCTCGCGCTGGCGGCGGCGCTCGGTGGGCGAGGTGTCGCCGGTGCGGGCGGCGATGGTGATGGGCAGGCCGATCTCGGCGACGGGGCGCTCGAGGTTGCGGGCGATGTCGGCGGCGAGCGCCTTGAGGGGGCTGACGTAGAGGGTGTGCAGGCCGGGGGGGGCGTCGGCGGCGAGGTCGACGAGGGTGGGCAGGAAGCCTGCGAGCGTCTTGCCGCCGCCAGTGGGGGCGATGAGGAGGACGCTCTCGCCGGCCTGGGCGGCGGCCAGCACGGCGCGCTGGTGCGGCCGCGGGGACCAGCCGCGGGCGGCGAACCATCGGGTGAAAGGTTCTGGCAATGTTCCCATCATCGGGATGTTCATAGAGCGGCGGGAGATGCGGGGGAAGGTGGGGGACAGGCGGGGCACCAGGCCGTATAAGCGGGGCGCGCCGGAAGGGAAGAAGGATCGGGGATGCCGAAGGTTGCCGCCGTCACGATGGCCTATAACGAGGCCGAGTTACTGCCGATCTGGGCGCGGCATTATGGCGCCGAGGTGGGGGCGGAGCACTGCTACGTGATCGACCACGGCAGCGATGACGGCAGCACCGGGCGGAAGGCGTTGGGGGCGGTGAACGTGGTGCGGATTCCACGCTCGCCACGTGACGACCGGCGGCGGGCGGAGTTCATTTTGAAGTTCTGCGCGTCGCTGCTGCTTTGGTACGACTGCGTTATGTATGGCGACATCGATGAGATCGTGGTGGCCGATCCGGCGAAGTATGCCTCGCTATTGGAGTAGTGCGGGCGCACGGATGCGCCGGCGACGAATGCGATCGGGTTCAACGTGGTGCAGGTGAAGGGCGAGGCGGCGCTAGATGTGGCCGAGAAGCCGCTTCCGCAGCGACACTGGATGCATTTCGGCGGAGCGATGCGCAAGCCGGTATTGATCCGTCCGCCGGTGAATTGGGTGCCGGGGTTTCACAATGCGGATACGCCAGCACATTTCGACGACCTGTATCTGTTCCATCTGCGCTGGGCCGATCGGGCGATCGCCCTGCGACGCCTGGCGCGGACGCGGGCGTAGCCGTGGGCGGATGCCGACGCGGGCTGGTGGCAGCGGATCGAGGATAAGACGGGGTCGGAGATGTTCGATGAAAAGGGGCGCTGGAATCGCAACAAAATTCTCCCCCTCAACCTGCGGACCCCGGCGCTCCGGGCCGCTCTGGCGGAGGTGATCGGGCGGGAGATCAGTGCGCCGGGGGTCGCAGGGCCGATGAACGTAAACCACGAGATTCACGAACTCTGGCGCATTCCCCGTCGATTTCGTGGCCGCAAGCCGGAGGTGTTCGCGGCGTCGCCGGAGTTTACTTTATAGGTCAAATAAAAATGACACAGAGAGGGCGGGACGCCGATGTATACACCGTCCGGACAGTCAGGCTGGCGGTCGGTGCTCGTTGAGACACAGTTGGCGTCCGACGGTTTGCGCTACGTCGTCGAGGATGTCGGCGACCTATTCAAGTCGGCGGGGGCGCGGGAGCGGATGGCGAAGGTCAATCCGCTGATGCAAACGCCGTTACTGGTGTTGCCGGGCGGTATGGCGATGGCGGAAAGTTCGGCAATGGTGATGGGCATGCCGATGTCGGCGAAGGTGCACTCGAAGTTGCAGGCGATATCGGCGGCGAGCTCCTTGAGGGGGCTGACGTAGAGGGTATGCAGGTCGGGATGAGCCTCTGCGGCGAGGTCAACCAGAGTGGGCAGGAAGCCAGCCAGCGTCTTGCCGCCGCTGGCGGGGGCGATGAGAAGGTCGCTCTCGCCGCCCTGTGCAGCGGCCAGCACCGCGCGCTGGTACGGCCACGGGGACCAGCCGCGGGCGGCAAACCATCGGGCAAAAAGTTCCGGCAATATTCCTGGCATCTCCGGTGTTCATAGAGCGGCGGAGAGTATCGGGAAAGACAGCGAGCGGGGACGCTTAAGTGGTGGCCTGGACACGTCCTTGGAGGCTGCCGGCCCGACCCTGCAGATGCTCATGGGCGGGGGAGAAGATCGGCGAATTGCCCGGGTTGAGCGCACGGTTGGCGCCCGGCCAGATAGCGCAGGCGTTAATGCAGATCTGCAGCCATATGTTGTGCGAAACCATGTCATGCCGGTCCGGAGGGCAGAATCGGTCAATATAGCCGACGAGCAGGCCCTCTTCGAGCAGCCGAGCGGTGCCGATCCGCGCGGGATCGTCCGTGGCGACCACCCATAGCAGCCAGTTCGGACCGTGCTGCCGGAGAAGGCTGGCGAGGCGGCGGATGCCGGGCTCCTCGCCGCCTTTGCGCACGAAGAGCTTGCGGGCAGTACGGACATCGTCGCGCAACTGGTGGACGCCAGCGATCAGCCGGGCGGCTGCCTGTGCGCGCACCGCCTCGATCGTGATGTCGTCGGCTAGGCCCTCGACATAGGACACCATGGCATAGCGGGACTGGCGCAGGGTGAAGGCGCCGGACCGACGCAGCGTGGTCACAACGTCGATGCTGGTGGGATCTTCAACGCCCGGGAAGCCGGTGGCGATGGCCCGCACGAGGTGTTGCAGGCCAATAAAGGTGTCGGCGAAGAGTCCCGTGGGCGCGGCGCCGAGGCGGCGCTGTACCGCGGTGAACTCGCCGTTGTTACCGAGGCTTTCGAACTGCCCTATGAAGCCGGCCAAACCCGGCTTGGGCGGAGCGCTGCCTGCGGGCGCGGCGCCGGCGATGCGGTAATGGTCGTCCTCGGTGTAGCCGAAGTTGCGCATTTCGTGACCGCAGCGAGCATGGAACACCGCGATCTGGTCGGCGGTCCAGCCGGTGTCAGGGAGGGGCACGATCCGGCGGGTGCTGGTGGCGTCGGTGCGTTCGGGGGATTCGGCGCACAGGATCGTCGCAACCTGCTGCTGGGCTTCGTTGGTGAGGTTGAGCAGCCCGGCAATACGCGCGGAAGTCGCCTCCGGGGCATGGGCGATGTCGTACTGGTCAATCTCGATGGCGGGAAGATCGGGCATCCTGGCGCGGAGGAGACGCCAAGCTTGCATGTGTCTGGCCCAGTCCGCGCAATGGGTTTCGAAGCTGAGGTTGGGAAATTTCCTTATCCGCGACAGGACGTTTTCGATGGCCCGTCGGTGGGCGAAGATGAAGCGGGCACCGGGCCAGAACTGACGCAAGATCGGAATCGCTTCGATCATTTCGACGCCGCCGGTCTTGTCGAACCAGACCTTGCCCTGATGCTCGGCCGAGATCACGTCGGCGATCACTCGGTAGAGCCCAGTCTTTAGATCGTCCTTGTTGACGTGGGCGGAAAGAACGCGGTCGTTTGCGGTGCCAAAAATCTGAAAATGGCGATCGACGTCGCGCTCGATGGCACGCAGCAAGGGGAGGACGTGGCCCTCATTGTAGCCGAAATAGCCGCTGCCCTGTAGGGCCCAGGCGAGAACACTAGTCCCTGAACGGGCCGAGCCGACGACGAAGACTGGAAATTCGGCCATCCATGCTCCCAACAAAACACATGACGACACTCGCGCGGCCGCCACCGCCGAGCGGACTATGGGAGCGGAATGATTGAGGAATTCTGAACAAGAAATGGAAATCGGCGCTCCGGGAGCGCGATGTTAAAACCTACGCTACCGGCAGATGCGGGATGTTGGGCGGTGAATTGCTGATGGTGCCGTAACCTATCAATCGAGCGCAACACGGTTTGAACCACTCAGCAATAGCGCGCGGATGTCCTTTTTGGATACTTTTCCGTAACCGGACTTCGGGAGGCTGTTCCAGACGACGATGCGGATAGGGAGTTTGTAGCGAGCGATTCTGTTGTCCAGATGGCTACGGACTTCGGCTTCGGTGATGGACACGCCGGCGATGAGGACGAGGACGGCGGTGCCAGATTCGCCCCATTTTTCGTCGGGCAGGCCGACGACGCAGGCTTCGGCGATGGCGGGGTGGGTGAGGAGGGCTTCCTCGATTTCGCGCGGGTAGATGTTGGAGCCGCCGGAGATGTACATGTCCGAGGCGCGGCCGGTGATGGTGAGGAAGCCGCTTGGGTTGAGTTCGCCGAGGTCGCCGGTGTGGAACCAGCCGTGGGCAAAGGCCTTGGCGTTGGCTTCGGGGTTGTCGAAATAGCCGGGGAAGACGGCGGGGCCGCGGACGCAGATTTCGCCGCTGGTGTCGGGCGGGAGGCGGTTGCCGTCGGGGTCGAGGATGGCGATCTCGATGCCGGTGCGGGCGTAGCCGCAGGTGTTGGGGGGGATGCCGGGCTGGTCGTCGACGGAGTGGAGATGCGGGGGGAGGACGGTGATGTTGCCGGTGACTTCGCCGAGGCCGAAGTATTGCACGAGCACGGGGCCGAGTTTTTGCAAGGCGTAGACCTGGTCGGCGCGATACATCGGCGCGCCGGCGTAGATGACATAGCGGAGGCTGGAATGGTCAACCTGATCCACTGCGGGCTCACGGGCGAGCATGGTGAGGATGGTCGGCACGGTGAACATGTTGCTGACGCGGTGGCGCTCGACCAGGCCCCAGGCTTCGGCGGGATCGAAACGTTCTCCGGGGAGAAGAACAGTGGCGGCGCCGCGGGCGACCTGGGTGAGGGCGTGGATGCCGGCGCCGTGCGAGAGGGGGGCGACGACGAGGGAGACGTCGCGCTCGGTGGTCCCGGGCATGAGGTCACAGAGGTGGTTGGTGACGACGAATTCCATCTGACCGTGGGTCAGCACCGCGGCCTTGGGGCGGCCGGTGGTGCCGGAGGTGTAGAAGAACCAGGCGGGATGATCGCGGTCGACATCGGCGGGATGGTCCTGCGCGGGACCGGTCGTCGCGATGGTCTCCCACTCGGCGCCGAGATCGATGAAAACGCGGGAGTGCGGGTTGGCGGCGCGGGCGGCGTCGGCATGATCGGGGAAGGCGTCATCGAAAAGATGACAGGTAGCGCCTGAGGATTGCGCGAGATAGGCGACCTCGCCAGGGGTCAGGCGGAAGTTGGTGGGAACCCAGACGGCGCCGATCATCCAGGCGGCCCACATCGATTCGAACATCGCATGACTGTTGCGGGAATGGACGAGAATGCGATCGCCCTTCGCGACGCCGCGCGCCGAAAGGGCCGCGGCGGCGCGGGCGACGCGGGCGCCCATGGTGCCCCATGTCCAGATGGTCTCGCTGCGGATCAGGCCGGGACGCTCGGGGAAACGGCGGGCGGTGGCGAGGAGGAGGTGGGCGAGGTTGCTGGTGGGGATCATGGATGATGCGAGGGACGTTGTTTCAGGAAGGCAAGCAAGGCTCCGCCGGCCAAGGGCCTGGAGGCCCTTGGATCCCCATCATTGCTCGCGGCTGGATCGATAGCCTTCAGTTGATGACTGCTTTCTTTGCGCCGCAGGCCATCGAACATAGCGACCGCACCAACGTTTGTGTGGTCGCACGGTGATTCATGGCTTCGCCAGCGATTGCGGCGAGATCGTGGGATATCAACTGAAGGCCGTTGATCCAGCCGAGAGATGGGGTGGGCTCCAAGGGCCTCTCGGCCCTTGGCCGGCGGAGCCTTCTCAAAGAGGTTCCAAGATAGAAACATAGTTGGCCACAGCAGCACCACCCATGTTGAACACACCGGCGCGGTCAGCTTTGGGGAGCTGCATGGTGCCGGCCTGCCCAGTGAGTTGCATGGCGGCGATGGCGTGCATCGAGACGCCGGTGGCTCCGATCGGGTGGCCTTTCGCCTTGAGGCCGCCGGAGGGGTTGACCGGGAGTTTGCCTGACTTGCTGGTCCAGCCTTCGAGGACGGCCCGCGCCCCTTGGCCGGGGGCGGTGAGGCCCATGGCTTCGTATTCCAGCAGTTCGGCGATAGTGAAGCAGTCGTGGCTTTCGACGAAGGAGAGGTCGGCGAGGGTGAGGTCGGCGTCGGACAGGGCGCGTTGCCAGGCGATGGCGGCGCCTTCGAAGGCGGTGGGGTCGCGGCGCGAGAGGGGGAGGAAGTCGTTGACGTGGACGGCGGCGCGGAAGCGGACGGCCTTGCCGAGGGTGCGGGCGGTGTCTTCGTCGGCGAGCACGAGGGCGGCCGCGCCGTCGGAGACGAGGGAGCAGTCGGTGCGCTTGAGCGGGGGCGCGACGTAGGGGTTCTTGTCGGAGAGGGTGCGGCAGAAGTCGAAGCCGAGGTCTTTGCGCATCTGGGCGTAGGGGTTGTCGACGCCGTTCTTGTGGTTCTTGGCGGCGATGGCGGCGAGGGCGTCGGACTGGTCGCCGTATTTCTGGAAGTAGCGTTCGGCGATGCGGCCGAAGACGCCGGCGAAGCCCGCGGGGATGTCGCCTTCTTCCTTGCGGTAGGAGGCGGAGAGCAGGATGTCGCCGACTTCGGGGTTGGGGGTGGCGGTCATCTTTTCGGCGCCGACGACGAGGGCGAAGCGGCCGCGCTTGGCGGCAAGGAAGTCGCGCGCGCCGTGGACGGCGGCGGAGCCGGAGGCGCAGGCGTTTTCGTAGCGGGTGGCGCGCTTGAAGCGCAGTTCGGGGACGGACTGCATGACCATGGAGGCCGGGAAGTCCTGCTTGGAGAAGCCGTTGTTGAACAGGCCGACGAAGACGGCGTCGATTTCCGCGGGGTCGATCCCGGCGTCGTCGATGGCCGAGCGAGCGACGCGGCCGATGAGGCTTTCGACGTCGGGGTCTTCGAGTTTGCCGAAGGGGCTATGGGCCCAGCCGACGATACAGGCTTCGGTCATGGATGTCTCCTATTGCCGCGTTGGCGGTGGCGTTGCTCGGGATTTAGCCTCTTGCCCGCACAGAAGAAACCCCCGAGGCACGGGCCGCGGGGGTTCAAAAATCTGGGTTCTGAGTTTCGCCGGACGGTATGAAGTTGCCTCCATGCCGCGCCGACAGTGCTGGGCACTCCGACGGGCATGAACTCGGCCACCAAGCCGGTGTCTCCATCCCGCGGGGCTATGAACCGGGCCCATTAACAAAAATTTAACTACGCGACTTACCTTAGAGTCAAGGTACGATTTTCTTTGTATGACCGATTCCAAGGGCGCGACCGTGCCATGCCCGGGTGTAGGTGGTCAGCGCCGGTGCGGGCCCTCAGATTGGCACAGGATGGAAACGCGGCGACTGGCAGAACCGGACATTATCCGGCTTTGGGTGATCGGGGGCACCAACAACGTGGTGCGCTGGCTCGAATTGCTGGCGGCTGCGCTGTTCACCTTCGAACTGACCGGCTCGGGTCTGGCGGTGGCAACAGTGACGGCAGCACGGACCTTGCCGATGCTGATGTTCGGCGCCTTCGCAGGCGTGCTGTCGGAGGCGGTGAACCGTAAGCGCATTATGATGAGCGGGCAGTTGATCACCGCGGGCTCGTCCTGCGCGATCCTGCTGCTGGCCGCGGCAGGGATGGCCCAGCCCTGGCATATCGCGCTGGCGAGTTTCGTCTGCGGAACGGTGTGGTCGACGGAAATGTCGAGCCGGCGGCGGATGGTGGGCGATGCGGCGGCCCCTGCCCTGCTGGCGCGGGTGATTGCCGTGGACAGTCTTGCTGGTGCGACAACACGGATGATCGGGCCGCTGCTGGGCGGCGCGGTCTATGCGGCGATCGGGCTGAAGGGCGCCTATCTGGTGACGACGCTGCTGACACTGGTGAATTTCAGCCTGGTCCTGCCGATCCGTCATAGCCAGGCAGCGCGGCCGCTGTCGGTCGCGACGGCGTTGCGCGATCTCGGCGATGGTTTGCGCTCAGTGCGGGCGATGCCGGCAGTGATGGCGGTGCTGGGGGTGACGATTGCGATGAACGCCTGCGTGTTCTGCTACTCGGCGCTGGTGGCGCCGCTGGCGCTCAGGCTGTTCGCCGTGCCGAATGCGCAGGTAGGGTTTCTCGGCGCGGCGGAATCGGCGGGGGCGCTGATCGCGGGGCTAGCGCTGACGCGACGGACTCCGCGGATGCATCCGCGGCTGTTGATGGTGTCGGGCTCGGTGCTGTTCGCGGCGAGCCTCATGGCGATGCCCTTGATCCCCGGCTTCTGGACGGCCTGCGCGGTGCTGGTGATCGGCGGCACGGGCACCGCGGCATTCAGTAACATGCAGACGATGGTGGTGTTGAACGGGGCGCCGCCAGCGATGCGTTCGCGCATGCTGGGACTGATCACGGCCTGCATCGGCACCGGGCCACTGGGCCAGTTGATGATCGGGGCGCTGGCCGATGGGCTGGGGCTGACGGCGGCCGTGGAGATCATGGCGGGGGTAGGAATCGCGACGATTCTCGGCATCGGCGCGGTCTGGCGGTGGAGCGAGCGGGCTCACGTTAAATAAATCGTGAACTCCTGCTAATAAATCGGCACCGTCTCCCCATATCTGTGTTTCGTCCGGATATGACCGCGGCGATGCCGTCAAATAGCTTTACGCTCCTGCCGTATCCGAGCGCGCAACCCGCAGGGCGCTCGCGCAGGTGTGATCCAAGCAAGTGGTTTCTTGCCACATTTAACGCCCTAAATCTCGTCATACGCAGGCTCGGCCGCATCCTCTCGGAGGACGTGGGTCGCCTCGTAAACAAAGGACGCGATACATGATTCGCACCCGTTTCGCCCCGACACTGCTGGCCGTTACCGGCTTGGTCCTGGCCGCCGGCCTGGTCGCCCCATCACCAGCCAGGGCCGACCGTGACTGGAATGAGCATGGAGGGCGCTGGCATGGATATTACGAAGGCCCTCGTTCTTACTACCCGTCACCACCCGTATATTATTTTCCGCCGCCGGCCTATTATGCACCTCCCCCCGTCTATTATGCACCGCCGCCGGCCTATTACGCGCCGCCAGCCGCTGGCGTATCGATCGTGGTGCCCGGGCTCGCGCTGGGCCTCACGGTTCCGCTGCATTGACCGCCGCACACACACAGGAGGCTCCCATACCAATGACCATCCGACCGATACTTCTATCGCTCATACTCGCCGTGCCGCTGGCGGCCTGCGCCAACACCACCGATCCGTCGCAGCGGGCCCTGGGGGGCGCCGCGATCGGAGCCGGCGGCGGCGCCGTGCTCGGCGGCATCCTTGGCGGCCCGCGCGGAGCCGTTGCCGGCGCTCTCGTCGGTGGAACGGTGGGGGCCCTCGGCGGCGCCGCCACCGCGCCGCATGGCAGCAGCCAGCCGCAGCAACAGCCGCAATCCTCCCCGCAGCCGCCGCCCAATCCCGCCACCTACAGGTACTGACCCCTCCATGACCCCTCGGATCCTGCCTACGGCGCTCGCGCTGGCCGCCATCACCGCCTATCCCGCGGCGGCGGAAATGCGCACGCTCGTCACCGCCGGCCTGTGGTCGGCCTTCGGCGGCACCGTCGAGAACCAGCCGCCGGTCTGCGGCATCACCACCCAGGGCGGTGACGGTCGGCATATAACGATCGCCCAGTCCGCCGGCGAGACCGGGCTGACGTTCAGCCTAGATAAGCCGAGCTGGACCATTCCCGCAGCGACCGCGCTCGACATCGCGGTGCAGTTCGACCACAACCCGCCGCTGCTCCTGGCCAGCAGCGGCGCGGCGCAGCGCGTGTGGGTGGCACTGCCATTCGAACAGACGGTCGGCTTCATGCGCGCCTTCCGAAGGGGAGTGCAGATACAAGTCACCTTCCCCAAGGGCAACGAGCCAGCCTGGACCGGCGGACTGTCCGGCAGTGGCCGGGCGATCGACGCGTTTAACACCTGCCGACAGGGCCTGACAGCCAGCGCCGTGCCGACGCAGCCAGTGCTTCCGGCCGCCGGCACCGTGGCACCGCCGACCCAGCCGGTGACGGTGTCGCAGCCCGTACCGCCCGTGCCAGGGCCGCCGATCGCGGCTACGCCGGCGATCGTTCCGGGCGCCGCTCCGCCGATCCCGCCTGCGCCGAAGCCGTAAGCCTCAGGCGGTGGCCGGCACTCCGGCGATCGCCAGCGCCGCCGCCTGACGCTGCGCCAGCACGTCGGCGTCGAAATCGGCGATCAGTTCGGCGAACAGCTTCGACCAGTTGATCTCGGCCTTCAGGCGCAGGAACACGCTGCCGAGGCCGATGGCGGAGCGGTCCATCAGCACGAACTCGCGCGGCGGCCGGACCCCTCCGGTGCGGCGCAGACCGGCGTGCACACGCTCGGCCACGGCGCGGCCGAACTGCGGGTCGTCGCTATCGGTGATGCGGCGGACACGGTCGTCCATCAGCGGTTCGTAGAGGAAGCGCGCCCACTCGCCGAGCACGTCCATCTTCTCCTTCGAGAGATCCGTAAAACCCCAGTTCTCATAGGCGTGGCGCGCCTTCTCGGCGTCGTCGTCGCGCACGGCCTCGAAGAGGTCGATGACCCCGCGGACGAATTTAGGCGGGAAGACGCGGATGGCGCCGTAGTCGAGCAGGTTGACGGAGCCGTCGGGGCGGACCTGGTAGTTCCCGAGATGCGGGTCGCCGTGGATGACGCCGTAGCGGTAGAACGGCACATACCAGGCCTTGAACAGCGCGATGGCGATGGCATTGCGCTCTTCCTGCGGCGGATCTTCCTCGAGGCGGCGCATGAGGGCGCGGCCGTCGAGCCAGCTCATGGTCAGCAGGCGCTTGGTGGAGAATTCGCTGACGGGCACGGGGACGTGGACCTCGGGGATGTCGGCGAGCATGGCCTGGTAGAGCCGCATCTGGGCGGCCTCGCGGACATAATCGAGCTCCTCGCGCAGGCGTTCGGCGAGTTCCAGGTAGATATCGTCGTGCTGAATGGCGCCGTCCATGCGGTGGTAGATGGACATGGCGAGCTTGAGCTGGCGCAAATCGGCTTCGACAGTGGACGTCATGTCCGGATATTGCAGCTTGCAGGCCACCTCGCGGCCGTCGGGCAGGGTCGCGCGATGGACCTGGCCGAGCGAGGCGGCGGCGGAGGCCTCGTGGCCGAAGGTGGAAAACTTCTTCTCCCAGTCCGGCCCGAGTTCACCGGCCATGCGGCGGCGGACGAAGGGCCAGCCCATCGCGGGCGCGTTGGCCTGCAGCTGCGCGAGTTCGGCGGCGTATTCGGCCGGCAGCGCGTCGGGTACGGTGGAGAGGAACTGCGCCACCTTCATCAGCGGGCCCTTGAGGCCGCCGAGGATGACCTTCAGGTCCTCGGCGTGCTCGGCCTTGTTGGTCTTGATGCCGAAAGCCTTGGCGCCGACCATGCGGGCGGCGATGCCGCCCACGGCGCCGGAGGTCCGCGCCATGCGGCGGATCTCGCCGAACAGCGAGGATTTGTCATCGCTCACGCGGTCTGCTCCAGCTCGTCGATGAAGCCGGCGATGATGTCGAGCCCTTTGCGCCAGAAGGCGGGGTCGGTGGCATCGAGGCCGAAGGGGGCGAGCAACTCCTTGTGCCGCTTGGTGCCGCCGGCGCGGAGCATGTCGAGGTATTTTTGCTGGAACCCGGGGTGGCCGGACTGGAACACGGCATAGAGCGCGTTCACCAGGCAGTCGCCGAAAGCGTAGGCGTAGACATAGAATGGCGTGTGGATGAAGTGCGGCACGTAGGACCAGAAGACGCGGTATTCGGGGGTGAACTCGAAGGCCGGGCCGAGGCTCTCGGTCTGCACCTGCATCCAGATCTCGCCGATCCGCTCGGCCACCAGCTCGCCCTTGCGGCGCTCGGCGTGGAGCAGGGATTCGAAGCGGTAGAAGGCGATCTGGCGGACCACCGTGTTCAGCATGTCCTCGACCTTCCCCGCGAGCATGATGCGGCGGCGGGCGGGGTCGCGCTCGGCGTCGAGCATGGCGCGGAAGGTGAGCATTTCCCCGAACACGCTGGCTGTTTCCGCGAGGGTGAGCGGCGTGCCGGCCATGAGGTAGCCCTGCTCGGCGGCCAGCACCTGGTGCACGCCATGGCCGAGCTCATGGGCGAGCGTCATCACATCGCGCGCCTTGCCGTGGTAGTTCAGCAGCAGATAGGGGTGGGCGCTGGGCACGGTCGGGTGGGCGAAGGCGCCGCCGGACTTGCCGGGGCGCAGCGCGGCGTCGATCCAGGGACGCTCGAAGAAGCGGGCGCCGATTTCGGCGAGTTCGGGCGAGAAGGCGCCGTAGGCATCGAGCACGCGGCGGCGGGCTTCCGGCCAGGTGATTTCGGTGTCGAGGTCGCCGGGCAGAGGCGCGTTGCGGTCCCAATGCTGCAGCTTGGGCAGGCCGAGCCACTTGGCCTTCATGGTGTAGTAGCGGTGCGACAGGCGCGGGAAATCGGCGGTGACGGCGGTGACGAGGGCGTCGACCACGTCGTCCTCGACCATGTTGGCGCGGTTGCGGTAGCTCTCGGGGCGCGGATAGCGGCGCCACTCGTCGATGATTTCCTTGTCCTTGGCCAGCGTGTTGGTGATCAGCGAGAACAGGCGGACGTTCTTGCCGAAGGTCTCGCCGATGGCACGGCCGGCGGCCTCGCGCACGGACCGGTCCTGGTCGGACAGCTTGTTGAGCGCGGCGGAGACGGTGAGCTCCTCGCCGCCGAGATTGACCCGCAGCGCGGCGATGGTCTCGTCGAACAAGCGCGACCAGGCGGAGCGGCCGGTGACCTCCTTCTCGTGCAGTAGTTTTTCGAGCTGGTCATCCAGCTGGTGGGGGCGGAAGACCCGAAGGTCGTTAAGCCAAGGGCGGTAGCGCGCGAGCTTGGGATCGGCCAGCAGGCGCTCCAGCAGAGCGTCGTCCAACCGATTCAGTTCGAGCGTGTAAAAAATCAGGTGGCTGGAGATCGCCGTCACCCGCTCGGTCATCGACTGGTAGAACTGGCCGACGGCGGGATCGTTGGAATCGCCGCTGAACAGCAACTGGGCATAGGACATCACGCGGCCCAGCACTTCCTCGATGCGCTCGATGGCGGCGATGGACTCCGCAAGGGCGGCGCCGGAGAGGCCGGCGAGCTTGCCGGTATAGGTTGCGGCGAAGGCCGCGGCGTCGCGATCCGCGCCATCAAGTGCGGCGGCCAGCTCCTTGCTGTCGGGCGCGGGATAGAGATCGCCAAGGTCCCACTCGGGAAGGGCGGCGGCGGCGTCTGTCATGCGGGGGGATGTCCTGTCGTGCTGGCGATAGCTGCTCATGTAGGGTAAGCGGGGCCAAGATTAAACCGTGCGGCCCAAGTCGCAGACGGAGATAGGGAGGATTTCGTGGACGCCTATCCGGACTGGCCCAATCTCGCGACGATGATGTTCAGCCGGGCGCGCGAATGGCCGGACCAGCCGATGTTGCGCAGCTTTCGCGGCGGGGCGTGGCAAGGCATCACCTGGCGCGAATTCGCCGTGCAGGCAGCCTCCGCAGCGCGGCATTTTCGCACCATCGGCGTCAAGGCGGGCGACCGCGTGGTGATCGTCTCGGAGAACCGGCCAGAATATCCCATCATCGAGACGGCGCTGATGGCCATCCGCGCCGTGCCGGTGCCGACCTATACGACCAACACGGTCGAGGATCACGCCCATATCATCACCGACTGTGGCGCCAGGGTCGCCGTCGCTTCCACCGCGGCGCTCGCCCTGAAGGTCGCGGCGGCCGCACCGCTGGATTTGCTGGTGGCGATGGAGACCTTCGACGCCACCGGGATCAAGACCGCGCTCTGGGCCGATTTCGTCGCCGACACCTCCTCCCCCGACGACATCGAGGCCGAGGCGGCGACGATCGAGCGGACGGTGCTGGCCTGCCTGATTTACACCTCGGGCACCGGCGGCTCGCCCAAGGGAGTGATGCTGCCGCACAAGGCGATCCTGTCGAACTGCCGTGGCGCCTATATCCTCACACTGTCGCTGAAGCTGCACCGCGAGACCTATCTCTCCTTCCTGCCGCTGTCGCACAGCTACGAACACACCGCCGGCCAGTTCTTCTTCCTCTCGATCGGCTCCGAGGTGGTCTACGCCCGCGGCATCGAGACCCTCGCCGCCGACATGCTGACGGTGCGGCCGACGCTGATGACGATGGTGCCGCGCATTCTCGAGGTGATCCGCGCGCGCATCCTGGGGCAGATCGCGCGCGAGCCGGCGTGGAAACAGTGGCTGTTCAACAAGGCCGTCGAGATCGGCAGCAAGCGCGCCGACCGCCAGCCGATCGGGCTCGCCGACCGGCTGCTCGACCCGCTGCTTGACCGCCTCGTGCGCAGCAAGGTGCGCGCCCGCTTCGGCGGCCGGGTGGTGGCCGCGGTGTCCGGCGGCGCGCGGCTGGAGCCGGATATCGGGCGGTTCTACCTTGCCATGGGCATCCTGCTCATCCAGGGCTACGGCCAGACCGAGGCCGGCCCGGTGGTCTCCGCCAATCCGCCGGAGGACTGCCGCATCGACAGCGTCGGCACGCCGCTCGAGGGCGTCGAGGTGCGCATCGCCGAGGACGGCGAGATCCTGTTGCGCGGTGACCTCGTGATGGACGGCTACTGGAACCGCCCGGAAGACACCGCCCAGGCGATCCGCGACGGCTGGCTGCATACCGGCGACATCGGCACGCTTGATGCCGACAACTATCTGCGCATCACCGATCGCAAGAAGGACATGATCGTGCTATCCGGCGGCGAGAACGTCTCACCGGCGCGCATCGAGGGCATGCTGATCGCGGAGACCTCGATCGCCCAGGCGGTGGTGATCGGCGAGGGGCGCGCCGGCCTGACCGCGCTCTTGGTGGCCGCCGACGGGTTCTCGGAGGCCGACGTCGCCTCGGCGCTCTCGGACGTCAACAAGCGCCTGTCGGTGACCGAGCGCATCCGGCGTCACGCCGTGGTGGAGCCCTTCACCATCGACAATGGGCTGATGACCGCAACGCAGAAGATCAAGCGGCATCTGGTCCGCAAGGCCCATGCGGAGGTGCTGGCGAAACTCGGCGGCTAGAGCGCGATCGCTTGAGGCCAATCGGTCGGAAAGCGTGAATCGCGCTCTTCTTCAATAGGTTACTAGATCGTGATTGGTTTGATCTAAACCAATCACGATCTAGAGCGCGATCGCTTGAGGCCGATCGGTCAGAAAGCGTGAATCGCGCTCTTCTTCAATAACTTGCTAGATCATGGTTGGTTTGACCTAAACCAATCATGATCTAAGCAATCGGACGATCGAGCGACATCCGGCTAGAGAGAATAGTCAGGCCGGATGGTATCGCTCGTCAGTCCGCCTTCACGTCCCACGCTTGCACAGCCCGCGCTGCACGGTCGGCCGATGCCTGCGCCGCCTCTGCAATCGCGTCGGCTTCCGTGCCGACCGACTGCGCCGGCTTGGCCTTTTCACCACGCTGGCCGTCGCGATTGCGCTTCCGCGTCTTGATGGCCTCGCCACGGGCGATCTCAACCGCCCGGGCGGCACGATCATAACCGTCTTGTGCGACATCGAAAGCCCGTTTGGTGGCCAAAGCGCCACGTGCGGCATCGCGTGCGCGCGCCGCGGCCTTGGCCGCCTCATGGGCCGCCGCTTCAGCAGTCGCGCGATCAGGCGCCGCAGCGGCCGCGTCAGCTGCAGCGGAAGCCTGCTCGGCAAATTCCACCGTCACGCCGATGGCCTTTCGCAACTCGGCTGCGACAGTGTCAAGAATTACCTGCTCCTTGACCAGCATGTCGGCCTTGTGGCGCACCTTGAGTGCCAGCTTCCCCGTCGGGGAGAAGCGCCGCCGCAAGTAAAGGCCAAGCGCCAGCAACCAGAGAGTCAGGCCGAGTGCGACATACCACCAGTGAAACTGCGCAATGGCCGGCAGCTTACTGACCGCACTGATATGATCCACGGCACCCCCTCTTTTCGGTTCGCGGTCCTGCCGACGCTACATCCCCAGCGCGCGACGATAGACGTCGAGCAGCGTCTCCTGCTCCTCGACATCTGCCGGCTCCTGCTTGCGGATGCGGATGAGCTGCCGCATGACCTTCACGTCGAACCCGGCGGATTTAGCCTCGGCGTAGATGTCCTTGATATCGCTGGATAGCGCCTTGCGCTCTTCCTCCAGCCGCTCGATCCGTTCGACCAGGCTGCGCAGGCGATCGACGGACACATTGCCCCAGCTAGCGGCGTCCTCGGTCTTCTCGCCCTCGATAGCATCCCGCGCCATGCGGACCTCCTCGTTTCCAGTGGGGCGCCGGGCTTACCGGCCAGCGCCCCCCCGGTCAATGGTTCAGCCGCAGGCTCAGTGGCCTGGATTCGCCTTGGCGAACGCGGCCTTCTGCTCGGCCGAGGCCTCCTTCTGGTATTTCGCCTGCCACTCCTTGTAGGGCATGCCATAGACGATCTCGCGCGCGTCGGGATCGGCGATGGTCAGCCCCTGCTCGGCCGCCCCCTCGCGATACCATCGGCTGAGGCAGTTCCGGCAGAAACCGGCGAGATTCATCATGTCGATGTTCTGCACATCCGTCCGCTCGCGGAGATGGGCGACGAGCTTGCGGAAGGCGGCGGCCTCAAGCTCGGTGCGGGTCTTGTCGTCGATATCGGGAACGGGCATGGCAATCCTCCTGTCACGCGGCAAACATGGCGCGTCCGACCGCACTTCGCCATACTCTCCCAAACGCCCACCGCTTCCAAACGATTGCATTCAAAGGACTGCCCCATGGCCTGGGACGACGCCCGCGCCCGATCCGCCCTCCGCTCGATCTTCGACGCCGCCGTCGCCGCCGCCGACCCCCGCGTCATGCTCGCCCGCCATCTGCCGCCGAAGCCGAAGGGGCGCTGCATCGTCGTCGGCGCCGGCAAGTCCGCCGCCGTCATGGCCGCCGCCCTGGAAGCCGCCTGGCCCGACGTCCCGCTCTCCGGCCTGGTCGTCACCCGCTACGAACACGCCGTCCCCACCCGTCACATCGAGGTGATGCAGTCCTCCCATCCCGTGCCGGACGCCAACAGCGAGGCCGCGGCGCGCCGCATCCTCGCCACCGTCCAGGGCCTGACCGCCGACGACCTCGTCCTCGCGCTGATCTCCGGCGGCGGCTCCGCCCTCATGGCCCTGCCCGCCGAGGGCCTGACCCTGGCCGACAAGCAGGCGATCAACCGCGCCCTGCTCGCCTCGGGCGCCAACATCACCGAGATGAACTGCGTGCGGAAGCACCTCTCGGCCATCAAGGGCGGCCGCCTTGCCGCCGCCGCGGCACCCGCCCGCGTCATCACGCTGGCCATCTCCGACGTGCCCGGCGACGACCCGGCCGTCATCGCCTCCGGCCCCACCGTGCCGGACGCCACCACCTACGCCGACGCCAATGCGCTGATCGCCCGCTACGGCATTACCCCCTCCCCCGCCGCCGCCGCCCGCCTCGCCGCGGCCGCCGACGAGACCCCCAAGCCCGGCGAACTGCCACACAGCGCGTTCCACCTCATCGCCACCCCCGCCATGGCGCTCGACGCCTGCGCCGCGGCGGCCCGCGCCCAGGGCCTCACCCCCCTCATCCTCGGTGACGCGATCGAGGGCGAATCCCGCGAGGCCGGGACTGTCATGGCCGGCATCGCCCGCTCCATTGCCACCCACGGCCACCCCCTCAAGGCCCCCGCCGTGCTGCTCTCCGGTGGCGAAACCACGGTCACCATCGGCAACACCAAACCCGGCAAGGGCGGCCGCAACACCGAGTTCCTCCTCGCCACCGCCCTCGCCCTCAACGCCGCGCCGAACACCTGGGCCATCGCCGGCGACACCGACGGCATCGACGGCACCGAGGACGCCGCCGGCGCCCTCATCACACCCACCACCCTCGCCCGCGCCCGCGCCGCCGGCCTCAACCCCCGCGAGATCTTGTCCGGCCACGACAGCTACTCCCTGTTCGCCGCCATCGGCGACCTCATCAAGACCGGCCCGACGCTCACCAACGTCAACGACATCCGCGCGATCCTGGTCGCATAAGGACCCCTCCATGCCCCCCCGCATCAAGATCCGCCGTCGGCGCCGCACCAAGATCATCGCCACCATCGGGCCGGCGAGTTCGACCCCCGAGGTGCTCGCCCGCCTGTTCCAGGCCGGCGCCGACGTGTTCCGGCTCAACTTCTCCCACGGCAGCCACGACGATCACGCCGCCCGCTTCGCCATGATCCGCGACCTCGAGCAGAAGTTCGACCGCCCGATCGGCATCCTCGCCGACGTCCAGGGCCCCAAGCTGCGCGTCGGCCGCTTCCAGGCCGGCCGCATCCAGTTGCAGACCGGGCAGGCCTTCCGCCTCGACCTAAGCCCGATGCCAGGCGACGTCCGCCGCGTGCAGCTGCCGCATCCCGAAATCATCAAGGCCGCGGGCATAGGCACCAACCTGCTGCTCGACGACGGCAAGCTGCGCCTGCGCGTGACCCGCGTGCGCGACGATCATCTCGAAACCGAAGTGACCGTCGGCGGCCCGCTGTCCGATCGCAAGGGCGTCAATGTGCCCGACATGGTGCTGCCGATCCCGGCCCTCACCGTGAAGGACCGCGAGGACCTCGCCTTCGCCCTCGAACATGGTGCCGACTATATCGGCCTGTCCTTCGTCCAGCGCGTCGAGGACGTCGCGGAAGCCAAGGAGATTGCCGCCGGCCGCGCCTGGATCATGACCAAGCTGGAAAAGCCACAGGCCCTGGAAAACCTCGAGGAAATCATCAAGCTTTCCGATTGCGTCATGGTCGCTCGCGGCGATCTCGGCGTCGAACTGCCGCCCGAGGAAGTCCCGCTGGCGCAGAAGCGCATCGTCCGCACCGCCCGCCGCCTCGGCCGCCCCGTCGTCGTCGCCACGCAGATGCTGGAGAGCATGATCACCGCCCCCGCCCCCACCCGCGCGGAGGCCTCCGACGTCGCGACCGCCGTGTTCGATGGTGCCGATGCCGTCATGCTCTCGGCGGAAACCGCGGCCGGCCAGTATCCTTACGAAGCCGTCAACATCATGGACCGCATCATCGCCCGCGTGGAGCAGGACGAGGACTGGCGCCGCGGCGTCGATGCCTCGCGCCCCGAGCCCGAACACAACACCGCCGATGCCATCGCCGCCGCTGCCCGCCAGATCGCCCACACCATCGGCGCCTCCGCCATCTGCGCCTTCACCGCCTCCGGCTCCACCGCTCTGCGCGCCGCGCGCGAACGCCCGGAAGCGCCGATCCTGTCGCTGACCCCGACGACGACCACCGCCCGCCGCCTGGCTGTCGTCTGGGGCGTCCATGCGATCGTCGCGCCCGAGACACACTCGATGACCGAAACGGTCGCGAAGGCGACGAAGGCGGCGCTGGCCGAAGGGCTCAGTGCCCACAGCACCGAGATCATCGTCATCGCCGGCGTGCCGTTCGGCCAGCCGGGGACAACGAATGCGCTGCGGGTGGCGCAGGTAAAGTAAGGCAAGGGGAAGCGGTTCTTTTTTGAAAAAAAGAACCAAAAAACTTTTGCACTCTGGTGCGACACACGCAGTATCAACCGCACGATGCCAACGGATAAAAGTCTTTTTGCTTCTTTTTCTTCAGAAAAGGAAGGCCTTCCCTACGCCAGCGCGATCTCCGGATACCCCTTAGCCGCCACCTCATCACACCACGCCCGATACGCCGGCGCGCTGCCGCTGTAGCGCGCGATGATGCGGGTCTGCTTGCCCTCGACGTTCGAATTCACCCCGGTGAACCACGAACTGATCTCGTTCGACAACAGGCCCTCGCCGATCTTGCGGACATGCGCGGTCCAGGTGGCGACGGACTCCGGCTTGGCGTTGGCATAGGTCAGGTGGTTGGCATGCATGTGCCCGACGATCCCGGTCACCCAGTCGACATTGTATTCAATGCTGCGTGGAATATTGCCAAGGGCCGTGTGCGGGCCGACCAGCATGAACATGTTCGGGAAGCCCTCGACCAGCACGCCCATGAACGTCTGCGGCCCGCTCGCCCACATGTCCCTGAGGCGCACGCCGCTTTCGCCGGTGATGTCGATGCGGTCGAAGCTGCCGGTGATGGCGTCGAAGCCAGTGGCGTAGACGATGACGTCGAATTCGAATTCCGCAGCGCTGGTCTTGATCCCCGTCGGCGTTATGCGCTCGATCGGCGTCTCCTGGATGTCGATCAGGGTGACGTTGGGCTGGTTGTAGACCTCGTAGTACCTGGTCTCGAGCGGCACACGGCGGGTGCCAAATCCATGGTCTTTCGGGATCAACTTCTCGGCGGTGACGGGATCTTTCACCCGCTCGCGGATCTTGCGGGCGACGAACGCGGTGATCTCCGCGTTCGCCGCGCGGTCCATCAGCATGTCGCGGAAATTGCCCTGCCAGATGCCGAAGCCGCGCTCGGAATAGAGTTTCTCGTAGAACGCCTCCCGATCTTCCTTCGAGACATCGAAGGTGCCACGCGGATCGGGCGTATGCAGAAAACAGGCAAAGGTTTCCTGGCAGCGGCGGAACATCTCAGGATACCCGGCCTTGATCTGCCGCTGCTCCTCCTCGCCGATGGTGCCGTTATGCAACGGCGCGCACCAGTTGGGCCGCCGCTGAAACACTGTGAGATGCCCTGCGGTTTTCGATACCTCCTGGATCGTCTGAACGCCCGTTGACCCCGTACCGATGACGGCGACGCGCTTGCCGGTGAAGTCCACCGGCTCATGCGGCCACAGCCCAGTGTGAAACGCCTGGCCCTGGTAGCTCTCCCGCCCCTCGATGCGCGGCAGCGTCGGCGCCGAAAGCGGGCCGATGGCGGTGACCAGCACCCGCGCGGTGTGCCGGCTGCCGTCCTCCAGCGTGATCTCCCAGCAGCGCGCGGCGTCCTGGTAGTGGGCGGCGGACACCCGCGCGCGGAACTGCATGTCCCGCCGCAGATCGAACTTGTCGGCGACGTGATTGAGATATCGCAGCGTCTCGGGCTGTCCGGCGAAATGCTCAGACCAGTTCCATTCGTCCAGCAACTCCTGGGAGAAGGAATAGGCGTAGGAGTAGCTTTCCGAATCAAAACGGGCGCCCGGATAGCGGTTCCAATACCACGTCCCGCCCACGCCCGTTCCCGCCTCGAACACCCTCACCTTGAGCCCGAGCGCGCGCAGTCGATGCAGCTGGTACATGCCGGACATGCCGGCCCCGATGATGATGACATCGAAATCGAGCCCAGCCTGCGCCTGCATCTCCTTCACCGCACTCATCGCCCCCTCCCCTTACAGCAGCCCGCGCTTCGCCAGGTTGCGCATCAGCGCCGTCGTCCCAAACGTCCACCGCTCGCACTGGTCCGTCGGCCGGATCCGGTTGACCAGACGGCCCAGCTTGGGCGCAGAAATCGTCACGATGTCGTCGGTCTTGTGAGTAAACCCCTTGCCCGGTGCATCACGATCCTCGATCGGCGCGAACATGGTGCCGAGATAGAGCACCGCGCCATCGGGATAGGCATGATGCGCATTCAGCAACTGCCCCGCGAGGTCGGCCGGGTCGCGGCTGATCTTGTTGAGCGACGACGACCCCTCAAGCCGGAAATTATCCGTCCCCTCCACCGTCAACGACACCACGGTCTGACGGATGTCATCGAGATTGAAGGTGGCATCGAAAAACCGCACGAACGGCCCGACCGCGGACGACGCATTATTGTCCTTCGCCTTGGACAGCAGCAGCGCCGACCGCCCCTCGACGTCGCGCAGATTGACGTCATTGCCCAGCATGGCGCCGACGATCTTCCCGGCCGAGGTCACCGCAAGCACCACTTCGGGCTCCGGATTGTTCCAGCTGGAACCAGGATAAACCCCCGCATCCGCCCCCGTGCCCACCGAAGCCATCGGCTGGCACTTCGAGAAAATCTCCGCATCCGGCCCGATGCCGACCTCGAGATACTGGCTCCACGCCCCCTGCGCGATCAGCACCTGCTTCAGCTGCATCGCCTCGGGCGAGCCCGGCTTGAGCTTCTGCAGATCGTCGCCGATCAGCCGCTGCACCTCGGTGCGCAACGTCGCCGCCGCCGCGAGATCGCCACGTGCGCGCTCCTCGATCACCCGCTCCAGCATCGAAATCGCGAACGTCACGCCACAGGCCTTCACCGCCTGCAAATCCACCGGCGCCAGCAGCCAGGGCTTCCCGGCATCCCGCCCATCGACCGGCGTGTTCGCCAGGATCGCATCGAGCGACCCGATATTTTCCCCCTTTGCCGCCCGCAGCGCCGCCGCCGGATCGGCCGCCTCGCAAAGATCCCGCATGGTCGCGAAGGTTTTCGAAATATCGATCACCCCCTCGGCGCGGATCGCCACCACCGACGGCCCCTCCACCTCCGGCCGCCACACCCGCCCGGCCAGCGCCCCGGCAGTTCCATCCACCGGCAGCACCGGCGCAATCGCATCACGAAACGAAACCATCGTTACCCCCTTGAACTTTTATTGCCGCTTGCCGAGCACATCGCCCGCGCCGGTCCGCTCCACGATCAGCCGGTAGTGTTCCGGCCGCCGATGTTTGGCGAAATTGAAAATGCTGGTCTTGTAGCTCGTGCACAGATCGAGATCGCAACGCGCCACCTGTAGCTCATCGCCCAGCGTCGTGCACTGCGACATCACCTCGCCCGACGGCGCGATGATGCAGGACTGCCCGATCTGGTCGACACCCTCCTCAACCCCCGCCTTCGCCGCACCGACCACGAAGGTGCCGTTCTGATAGGCGCCCGACTGCATGCAGAGCTGATTATGGAAATTGCCGAGATCGTCGGTCTGCGGCATCGCCGGATTATGCACCGGCGTGTTGTAGCCCAGCACGATCAGCTCGACCCCCTGCAACCCCATGACACGATAGGCCTCGGGCCAGCGCCGGTCGTTGCAGATCATCATGCCGATCCGCCCGCCAAACGCTTCCCACACCGGCCACCCGAGATCGCCGACCTCGAAATACATCTTCTCCAGGTTCTGGAACGGCTCCCCCGGCCGCGGCGCGTCATAGCCCGGCAGATGGATCTTCCGGTATTTGCCGATCAGTTCGCCATCTTTCCCCACCAGGATCGACGTATTGAACCGCCGCTTGCGGCCCGCGGAAAAATCCAGCTCGGCATATCCAAGATGAAACCCCATGCGATGCTTGCGCGCCGCGCTGAACAGCGCCTGCACTGCATTGTTCGGCATCGCCGTCTCGAAATAGCTGTCGAGCTCGTCCTCGTCGGTGATCGTCCAATGGGGGAAAAACGCCGTCAGCGCCGCCTCGGGATAGACGATGAGGTCGGTGCCCATCCGGGCCGCGTCCTCCATCATCGCCAGCAGCCGGCCCACCACATCCTGCCGCGACTCAGCCCGGCTGATCGGCCCGAGCTGGGCCACACCCACATTGAGAATCCGCGCCATGGCTGCCCCTCCGTCGTTCGGAGGGGCAGCATAACGCGCCCGCGCCTACTTGCCCACGACCGCCTTGAGATCGACCACATTGCCCATGGCAAGATACCCGGCCCGGTTCGGATGCAGCTTGTCGCCTGGCCCGCCGGTGGACGAATTCGGCTGCATCTCCGCCTTCAGCTCGCCCGTCTTGGGATCGAACGTGGCCCCATCGAAATCCACGATGCCATCGAAGATGCCCGCGCTGCGCACGAACGCATTGAACGCCACCCGCTTCTGCTCGACATCGGCCGCCCCATAGGTCCCATTGGTCGAATTCAGCGACGAGGTCGCCGTCCCCATCAAGATGCGCACCCCCGGGATCTTCGCGCGCAGCCGGCGGACCACCTCGCGCACCCCCGCGGTCACGTCCTCGACCTTCGCCTTCGCGTTGCCGAAATCGTTGATGCCCTCAAGCCAGATCACCGTGCCCACGCCGGCAAGGCTGGTCACATCCCGCTCCAGCCGCTCCAGCGCGGAAGGCCCGCCAGGCAGCGCCGTCCCCGGCGTATAGGTGGCCGGACCAATGATCATGTTGCCGCCAATCCCCGCGTTCACCACGGCGAACCGGTTGCCATAGGCAAGGTGCAGCCGCCGCGAGAACACATCCACCCACCGATCGTCGCCATTGATGGTGGAAGCCGTGCCGTCCGTGATCGAGTCACCAAACGCAACAACCGTCTTCATTCCCGGCGCCGCCGCCATCTCGACAGCATCAAGGAAATACCAGGAAGTCGTCGAATAGGGGAACGCCGCCTCCCCTTCTTCACCGCTATGCATGCCGCCGCCCTGGCCGCTCACATAGGACGTCGTCAAAGCCTTAGCATGCCAGGTCATCGGTCCACTCTCGCCGACAACATGGAAGCTCACGGCTAGCTTGCGGCCCGAGAGCATAGGGTCATCCGGATTGGCAACGAACCCGAGCGTTACGGGATCGCTGACAACCGATTGCCCTGGCGCCACCGTGACCGACTTCTTGCCGCCGAACGTGACTGCCGGTTTCACGCCGCGCAGCATCACCGCGCCGCTGATCTGCAGACCGACAAACACGCCATCGAACGTGACCGGCCGTGTCCCAAAGGCATTGGAAAGCCGGATGCGCGCCTGCTTGCCCCAGATGTCCGGCCGCACGATCATGCGGAACGACTGGTCAACAGCGCCCTTCTCGGGGGCCGGGAAGGCAAATTTGAGTTCCGGCTGCGCCGTCGGATTGCCCACGGGATAGGGGCCATGCGCCGAGGCCGCCCAGGCCGTGATGTAGGTCGGCCCCGCCGCCAGCGTGTCAGTCACGGCGGCCATGGCCATGGGCGCCGCGAGCAGCAGCGCCCCCAATACGCGACGTTTCAGTCCAGTCATGGTGTGTCTCCCAGCATCGATTCCGGCGCGCACAATGCCGCGCCAGCCCCGCAGGTGCTAGAGACCCCGCGCCGCCGCGCAAACCCGCCTTACCTCCTCGTCGGTGAGCTCCGGATACATCGGCAGGCTCAACACCGCCGCACTCGCCCGCTCGGTCTGCACGCACCGCGCCGGGCCCATGGCGACCCGATCGCGATAGGCCGGCTGCGCATGCACGGGCACCGGATAATGCACCCCCGATCCCACGCCCCGCTCGCGCAGCATCGCCTGCGCGGCTGCCCGATCCGCCACCCGCAGCACATACTGGTGAAACACATGGCTCGCGGAATCCCTACGCGCCGGCTGCATCCCTTTCGGAACCGCCGCGTCATACGCCGCCGCGATCGCCTGCCGCCGCGCGTTCGCGGCATCGAGATGCGCCAGCTTCACCCGCAGCACAGCGGCCTGGATTTCATCGAGCCGCGAGTTCACGCCCACCTCATCGGACACGTAATGCGTCCGCCAGCCATATTGCCGCAGCGCCCCCAGCCGGTCCGCAAGCGCAGCGTCCGACGTGCCGATCACCCCCCCATCGCCGAGGGCGCCAAGGTTCTTGGTGGGATACAGGCTGAAGCATGAAACTTCAGTGAAAGTGCCGAGCTTCCGCCCATTGAGCGTCGCCCCATGCGCCTGGCTGCAATCCTCGATCACCGCCGCGCCATGCTTGGCCGCAACAGCCATGATCGCGCCGAGGTCCGCCGCCTGCCCATAGAGATGCACGGGGATCACCGCCCGGATCGGCGGCAACCCCGCCGGCGGATGCGCCATCACTTCGGCCAGCTCCGCCGGATCCATCGTGTAATGCAGCGGATCGATATCGATCAGCACCGCCTGCGCGCCGACCATCTCGATCGCCGCCACCGTCGCCACCGCCGTATGCGACACGGTCGCCACCGCACAGCCCGGCCCGATCCCCAGCCCGCGCAACGCCAGCGCCAGCGCATCCGTCCCGTTGGCGCACCCAACCGCCCGCGCCGTCCCGAGCCACGCCGCATACTCCGCCTCGAACGCCCGCCCCTCGGCGCCCAGGATATACCACCCCGAACCCAGCGCGCGGGCCACCGCCGCATCGATCTCGCTCTTCAGCGCCCGATAGCCGGCGCCCGGATTGGCCTGCGGAATTATCGTCGCACTCATTACACATACGCTCCCAACCGCGACCGGTACCACTCCATCGACCGCCGGATCCCCTCCTCCAGCCCCACCTTCGGCGCCCAGCCCGACGCCGCGCGAAACGCGCTGTCATCGGCATGATAGCTGCCGATATCGATCGTCTTGCGATCGGCGGGAAACTCCCGCGTCACAAACTCCGCCCCCGGCGATACCTTCTGCATCAGCGTCGCCAACTCCAGCAGCGAGGCCGGCGGCGGCCCACCTATATTGAACACGCCGCCATGACAGCCAGGCGCCGCCGCGGCCAGAAACGCCTCGGTGACGTCGTCGACATAGGTCAGATCGCGCAGCTGATCCCCGCCCCACACCTCGAACGGCTTGCCCTCCAGCACGCAGCGGATCCAGATCCCCAGGAACGTCTGCCGCGCATCGCGAATGCGCAGCCGCGGCCCGTAGCAGTTGGTCAGCCGCAACGAAACCACCGGCCGCCCGGCCGTGCGATGCTCGATCATCCAATACTGCTCGCCGGCGAACTTCGACACGCCATTGGCGTCCGGCGGATTGACCGGATGCTTCTCATCCACCGGCAGATACAGCGGCTTGCCATAGAACTGCCGCGTCGAGGCATGCACCACGATCGCCGCCGGCGCCGCCTCCCGCGCGGCCTGGATCAGCCGCACCTGCGCGACTGCGTTGACCGCGATATCCGCCAGCGGGTCGCGCTGCCCACCCATATGGCTGGTCTGGGCCGCAAGATTGAAAATCACCTCGGCGCCCTCGCACAGCGGCCGCAGATCGACGTCGCGGATATCGGCCCGCACCAGTTCGACCTCAGCCCCCTCGAGGTTGGCCGGATTGGCGCCACCGCCAAACAGGAACCCATCCAGCGCCGTAACCTTCGCGCCGCGCGCGGCCAGCGCATGACAAAGATTGGAGCCCAGAAACCCTGCGCCGCCTGTGACAAATACTTTCCGCCCCGACCACTCCATGCCGCACTCCCTACCCATCAAATTCTGGCCCTGCACGCTCACATAGACCTACACGACCATGATGGCCAAACCGTGCCGCAATCAGGGCGGCCCCGCGTCACTCCGCGGCGGACGCTGGCGATCCCGCCCGCGCATGATTTCCGAGAAACCGAACAGCAACAGCAGAATGCCCATCACCACCTCGATTGACGCCAGCCCCCGGACCAGCGGACTCGATGGGGTGATATCGCCATATCCAACCGTCGCAATCGTTATGACACTGAAATATAATGCCTCGGCAAATCCCAAGGTCCCCGGCTGCCCGCGGATCAGGAACTGCCCGCCGCCCATCGTCAGTTGCGCAATGCGATAGAGGCATGTGAAGATAACCACAAGCAACGAATAATAGGTCAGAAAAGCCGCCATCGGCATCACAAAGGATTCGAGGCGCGACGCCACATCCTCAAATACCATGGTGATATCCACCAGCAACATCACCACATCGCGTACTGCGAAGGCAACGAAAGCCCCGATCAAACCCTGGGATATCAGCAGGCAAATCGCCTGCCCGGCCGCATCCAGCCCGAACCGCGGCACCAGGAACGACGCCGCCCCGACCGCCATGATCGGTGGCACCCAGCGCCACATCGACGGCAGATGGGTCGGCTCATGGCGCCGCCGCGCATGGATCGCCGGCGTGATCCGCCGGCGTTGCAGAATACAGCCAAGCAGAAAAGCCGCGACAGGCAGCGCCTGGCCTATCATCGCCAAGCCCTGCCCCACATTCGGAAAATTCGACTCCCGAAAGAACTCGAACAAACACGCATAAACCGCCAGCGCGTTCGCCACCGAAACGCCGAAGTGCCCGCCGCCAGTGAACAGCAGATAGAAGAATCCGAAACCGATCGCGCTCACCACCAAGGCAGTCACGGCTATGGCGACATCCGCCCCAATCGCGGCCACCACCAGGCCCACAAGCAACATGGTAAAAACTGTTGCGTGAACCCAGTGCCGGTCGATCCGCTGCCCCCTCCGCCCCTCGGACGGCGCGGCGGCTACGGTAGCGCGGCGATCCCGGTGACTTCGATGCGCCATGTCGGATCCGCCAATTTCGCCTGAACCGTCGCCCGCGCCGGCTTCGCATTGGGATCCATCCAGGCATCCCACGCCCGGTTCAGCCCAGCGAAATCCGCCATATCCACAATGAAAATCTGAATCGACAACAACCGCGACTTGTCCGTTCCAGCCTCGGCCAGCAAGGCATCGATCTGCCGCAGGATATCCGCCATCTGCCCCTCGGCATCCAACGAACTATCGTCCGCCACCTGCCCGGCCAGATACACCAGCCCGCCATGAACCACCGCCCCAGACAACCGGGCCTCAGGCTGCAACCGCCGAATAGTCATCCACACACACTCCCTGTTCCCCCCAATCATCCCCCGTCCCCCCCGCCGCAGCAAGCGCCAAGGCACGGACGCGACCACAGCCATTTCGAAGCGCGCCGCCTCCACCGCCACGGTCAACGTGCCATGGCGTTCCAGGCCATCGAAATCCACTGAGCTTGGAGCAGGACGGATCGTCAGCGCCGGTCGCTCGCCAAGGTGATTGACCGCACGGGGATGACGCCGAACCGCTGGCCGTCCAGCGTAATAGAGCGCGATCGCTTGAGGCCGATGGGCCAGAAAGCGTGAATCGCGCTCGTCTTCAATAGGCTGCTGGATCATGATTGGTTTGACCTAAACCGATCACGATCTAGTGGCAGCATCCGGGTTGCTGATCGCGCTGCCGGCATGGGCAATAACCAGAATCAGGCTCTTGTCGGACCGGTGGAAAGGAAATTCGTAGGCCACGCGCGTTCCCGTGCCGGCCACCGTGCCCATGACGAAGGCGTCACAGACAACGGCACCGTCCACCTTGACCGCCTGAACTGCCCACAGTTGGCCGGCCCGCGCAGGGGCGACGGTGGCCGCAATCAGCAGGGCAGCAATGGCGATACGGGGGGGAGAAGCACAGGCCCCGCCATTTGCGATACGAAAACATGGCGATGATCATCCAACGATTGCCCACGACCTGCCCTCGCCTGGTCAAGCGAAAACACAGCCGGTCAATCCGTCCCTGCCCCACCCAACATAGATTGATCGAATTCCCAGAAACGCAAAGACCCCCGCACGCACTCGGCGTTGAACGGGGGTCGTACTGCGAAGTCTATCTTCGCGTTCGGGATAGATGTCCCAAGTATAACGTGGTCTTGATTTTGTGTTGCCGGTGCCACGCAGCGCAGCAACTCAGACTATACCCGGTGGAGTCATGCTGTTTTTACATCCTCCTGTGTCCGTTTCGATACCCAAAGACTGCTCCCGCCGTCACCCAAATGTCAAGAAAAACCCGACAGAGATGTCCCAGATTTCATCTTTCCCCCCGCTGCGCTTTCGTGAACCAAACCCCCCGCGCGATCGCCCCTGCCACCACCACCCCATACACCACCAGCGCGACCGAGAGCGCGGCAAACACCATCGTTAGCGACCCCGTCATCGTCCACGCCACCCAGCCGCCGCCCACCGCGATCGCCAGGCGCAGCCCGCCCCCGAACAGCGGCCAGAACAGGCGCCCCGCCCCCTGCGAGGCGAAATACAGCGACAGCCCCAGCCCGAAGAACCCATAAACCGGCCCGACCAGCCGCAGATACGTCCCCCCCGTCGCCAGCATCCCCGGCTCATGCCCGAACAGCCCGAGCCAGCCCGCCGGAAACGCCGCCGCCGCCAGCCCCACCGCCTCGCTCAGCCCGAACGCCAGTGCCCCCCCGGTCAGCGCGATGCGCAACGCCCGGGCCCGCTGCCCCGCCCCGATATTCGTCCCCACCAGCGCCACCATCGGCGCCCCGAGCCCAAACACCAGGGGGATCAGCAGATACTCGAGCCGGCTCCCGGTGCCATACCCCGCCACCCCGTCCGACCCCGCCGCCCGCGCCACCAGCGCCGTCGTCAGCGCCACCGTCAGCGTCGTCTGCAACGTGCTGATCGCCCCCACCGCCCCCACCCGAAGAATGTCGGCAAAGAACGCCCACCGCAGCCGCGTCCGCCGGAACCGCACCACGCAGCGCCCGCCGACGATATAGGCCAGCAGCGCCAGCGCGCTCATCGCCGTCGTCAGCACCACCGCCACCCCGCCGCCGGCAATCCCCAGCGCCTGAATTGGCCCATAGCCGAAGATCAGCAGCGGCGAGAGCGGGATCAGAATCACCACCGCCAGGCACACCGCCATCGCGGGGACGAACATGTTGCCGGTCCCGCGGATCACGCTGCCCAGCGCATTCATCAGCCAGGTCACCGGAATGAACGCGAACACGATATTGGAATACGCCAGCGCCGCCGCCAGCGATCCGCCCTCGCCGCCCAACCCCCGATACAACGGCGTCCCGAACCCCACCACCAGCGCCCCGATCACCACGCCCAGCGACCCGTTGATCACCACCGCATGCAGCACCAGCGCATCCGCATCCCCGCGCCGCCCACCGCCCAGCGCGCGCGCCACCGCCGAGGAAATCCCGCCGCCGAACGCGCCGCCCGACAGCATCTGCATCATCATGAACCCCGGAAACACCAGCGCCATCCCCGCCAGCGCATCCGTCCCCAGCCGGCTAACCCAGAACGTCTCGATCAACCCCGTCGCCGCCTGCGCCACCATCACCAGCACATTCGGCCAGGCCATCCGCAGCAACGTCGGCAGGATCGCCCCCTGCAACAACGCCCGCGTCCGCGGACTCATCCCCGCGTCCCCAGGCGTGCCCCGCACCTCTTGCGCCGCCGCCGCCGGCGCCACCGCCACCCCGTCCCCGCTCATGCCGCCATCTCCCCGCCGACGGGCGTCGACACCACCGCATACCCCGGCCCATCCACCGGCCGCCCCGTCGCCGGATCCACCAGCACCGGATCAACCGCCTCCCTCGTCGCCTCCGAGACGATCCGCGTCCACTGCCCCACCGGCGGAAAATGCCGGTTCCCCCAGGCCAGCATCGCCAGCAGCACCGGCCGGAAATCCCGCCCCCGCGCCGTCAACACATACTCATCCCGCGGCGGCCGCGCGCTATAGGCCCGCCGCTCCAGCAACCCCGACTCCACCAGCGCCGCCAACCGCTTCGCCAGTATCCCCGGCGCAATCCCCAGGCTCTCCTGAAACTGTTCAAACCGCGTCGCCCCCCGCAACGCATCCCGCAGAATCAACATCGACCACCACTCCCCCACATGCTCCAACCCCCGCGCAATCGGGCAAGGCATCCCGGCAAAACTCTTCCGCTGCATGATGGACTCCAGTGACTACCATGACAGTAGTTACCGAAAAACCCGAAAGGTCAAGCGAACACCCTCTCCTTCCCCCGTCAGTGCGATAGCGCGTCCCTCAACCACCACACCAAAAACACACCCCCCCCCTCAATTTTCCCCTTGCCAAACAAACGATCGTCAGTTATATATAACGTCTCTTTCATCCCTTAAGGACCCATGCCCGCACCCCCGACGACCCACCCCCGCGCCTACCCAGAGGCATCGGCCTTCGCCGACGCCTGCGCGCAGGTCGTCACCACCATCATCGACTACCTCTTCCGCCGCATCCACGGCCTCGGCCCCCAGCCCCTCGCCATCCTCATCCTCAACCGCATCAGCCGCGCCAACCAGCGCGTCCAACGCCTCATGCAGCGTCTGGCAGCCGGCACTTGGCGCGCCCCAAAACCGCGCCAGCCGCGCCCACAGCGCGATCCCGCACCCGCCCGCGAACCCCGCCCGAAAACCCCCTACATCTCCCAATCCAAAGGCTGGATTGGCCAGCGCTACGGCTATTTCATCCGCGGTTACTTCGCCCAGTTCGAACACGCCCTCACCAAACCCGAAACCCAGGCCCTCCTCGCCGACCTCCCCCCGGAAGCCATCAAGAGCCTCGGCCGCACCCTGCGCCCGGTCTGCCACATCTTCGGCATCACACCCCCCGCATGCCTCCAGCGCGACACCCCCAAGCGCGTCCGCCCCCCACGCCCGCGCAAGGAGCGCATGCCGAGACCTCCGAGGTCCCGCCGCGCCCTGCTGCGCGCCCTCAAATCCTGCCTCAAGCCCAAGGGCATGGCCATCTGGCCCGACCGCATCGCCGCACGACGAAAAACCGAGTGAAAGGCGGATACGAGAGGTTTGCCTGAATTGTTACGAATTTGCAATGTATAATTCAAACAAACACCCTTCTCACTGGCTCACTGTCTCCCTGTGACCCTGCTTCCTTCGTGAACAAGCGCAGCGCTATCGCGGTTCCAAGAGGAACCGCTGTCGCTCTTGTCGCCGCTCCGCTGCGCTGCGCGTCTGCGCTGCGCGTCAGTAAACGCTCGCCCCCTCGGCAAACGCAAAATACCGCCGCCGCGCCTCGGCAAACATCGGCCCCGCATTGATCTCCCGGCTCTCGAACCGCGTGCACGGCACCACCTTGCCGTAGTTCCCCACCGAGAAAATCTCATCCGCCGCGTGCAGGTCGTCCACCGTCAGCAGCGCCTCGCTCGCTGGAATCCCCGCCTCCCCCAGCAGCGCCAGCACCCGCCGCCGCGTGATCCCCGCCAGGAACGTCCCATTCGCCTGCGGCGTCCGCACCTGGCCGTCCTTCACCACCATGATGTTGGAAAACGCGAACTCCACCACGTTGTCCCAGGGATCGCGCATCACCGCATGGTCGAACCCACGCAGATTGGCCTCCCGCGTCGCCCGGTCCGAGTTCGGATACAGGCACGACGCCTTGGCATCCGTCGGCGCCATCTCGGGTGCCGGCCGGCGCAGCGGCGAGAGCGTGGCGGAGAACCCGCCCGGCCCCGGCAGCGGCGCCTCGTTGATCTGCAGCACGAACGCCGTCGTCACGCTGTCCAGCGTCAGCCAGCCGCCGGCGCCGTAGAACATCGGCTTGATGTATAGTTCCGCCGTCTTGGGAAACCGCCGGATGCCCTCGACGGCGAGCCGATAAATCTCCTCCGGCGCCATCGCCGGCTTCAGCCCCATCACCTTCGCCGAGGCCACGCAGCGCGCGCAGTGCAACTCGAGATCCGGCGCCAGCCCCCCGAACGCCCGCGCCCCATCGAACACCACCGAGGATTGCCAGAACGCATGGTCCGCCGGACCCGTCAGCTTCGGCGCTTCATCCGTCCAGTGTCCGTCGAACCAGAAAGTAGCGGCCATGGGAAATACTCCGGAAATACAGGCCGCGGAGAGAACGCTGCCCGCCGGCTCCGGTCAACCCGCCCCTCGGACAAACACCCGATAAACAGCCACCGGCGCCACTTCGCGATACCCCGCCCCCGCCAGCACTCCCTCCGCCCCCGCGAAGGCCGACACCGTCGGCGCCAGCACGATCGCCCCCAGCCCCATCTTCGCAATCCGCTCGAACGAGGCCTTGTGCGCCGGCGTCGTCCCCAGCCCGCTGACGAAGTCATGCGCCCGCGTCAGGTCCTCCCCGATCGCCGCCCGCCCATCGATCACCAACTGCGGCGCCGCGTCGAACTCGCGGAAGTTCGACAACCGCTGCTTGCTCGAAATCAGCGGGATCACGACAGACAGCTCCCGCGGCGCCAGCATCGTCCCGGGCGGCAGCGCCGCCACCAGCCCCCGCGCCGCCGCCAGCGCCTCGGCTGGCACCTTCGGCCCATAGGCGGGAAACCGCACCCCCGCCTCCGCGAACGGTGACGGCGGCGCCTTGCGCAGCGCGAGCCCGACCGACACCGTGCCCCCCGCCAGCAACACCGCCACCGCGATCAGCCTGAGCCAGCTCACCTCCATCATCGCCCCGATCCCGGCCCCCACCGCCAGGATCACCGGCCCCGCATAGGCCAGCCGCCACAGCGCATCCGCCGAGGTCATCCGCGTGACGATGAAATCCGCACTCGGCGGCCAGGCCAACGGCACCGCGATCAGCGCCGTCCACAGCGCGAACCACCCCAGCAGCCGCGTCCTCCCCCCCGCCGCCAGCCCCACAAGCGCGAAGGCAAACGCCATCACCAGCGGACTGATCGGCGAGCCATAGACCACGACAAGCACGTCATGCAGGTCCGACGCGATCACACTGGCGAAAATCGCATCCGGCCCCACTAGCGCCCGATAGAACGGCAGCACGCACAAGGCGGGATAGGCGAACACCGCCAGCGAGGCGATCGGCGCCTGCCAGATCCGCGTCCCCGGCAGATACACCAGCCAGAACGTCGCCCCCGCCAGCCCCACCAGCGCGGGGAGGAAAAACGCCGCCGTCGTCGACAGCCCGATCCCCACCACGCCCAGCACCACCAGCCGCACCCAGTCCGCCGCCCGGCCATAGCGAATCACATCGAGCGTCACCGCCAGCGCCAGCGGCGTGATCGCCGCGATCAGCACCACCTTGCCCTGCCAGATCCGCATCAGCCCGAAATTGCCGATGCCCCGATGCGTCGTCCCATCCAGCAGCATCAGGATCACGATCGCCGCCACCCCCGCCAGCGCCCCCCGCCGCGCATGGCTTACCCGGGTCAGCACGCAGTACCAGGCGAACGGCACCAGCACGCCCCCCAACAGCGGCGCCAGCGTGTGGTACACATTCAGCGCCGGCCGCCCCGTCACCACCGCGATCGCCGTCCACAAATGCTCCCACGCCGGCAGGCTCGGGAACCGTCCCCCCGCCCCATCGGTGAACGCGAACGGATAGGTCCCGGCAATCGGCGCCGTCCAGTTCTCGCCATCCAGCACCGCGCGGGCGAGATAGAAACTGTCATCCGCATCGAACCGATCGGTCAGCATCCCGACCGCGCCGCCCACCGCGCACAGCCCGACCAGCAGCCAGGCCGCCGGATCGAGCGCATGCGCCCGCAGATGCCCGCCGATCCGCTTCACGCCCCCCCAGGTCGTCCGCGCCACCGCCAGCACCGGCAGCACGCAGGCGAGTGCGCTGATCAGGCTCACGCCCCGCAACGACAGCGGCATCACCAGCGCGAGGTCATAGGCAAAAGTGAACACGGCAAACGCCGCCAGCCCGAGGAAGACCAGGTCCTCCATCGGATCCGTCGGCGGCCGCTTGGCAGGTGTCAGGTCGTATCGCATGCGCACTCGGTCACAAGCGTGCGGTAGTTCCCCAGCGCCGTCAGGTCCGGCTCGAACCCAACCCCCGCCACCGCCGGCACTGTCACCTGCCCATCGGCCACGACGAAGGACTCACCCAGCAACGACTCGCGCAACGGGTTGCGATTGAAATCCACCTCCAGCAACCCCGGCCCACCGACAGCCGCCAGCAGCTGCATCGAATGCATCAGCCCCACCGCGGCCCCAAGGAAGTGCGGGCAATACGTCACCCCCGACAGCAGCGCCCCCCGCCCGACATGCAGGTTCGCCGAAACGCCCCCCCATTTCGCCGCATCCGGCTGGATCACCCCGAACACCCCGCTCTCCACAGCCTCCTGGAAAAACCCCAACCCACGCATATTCTCGCCCCCCGCCAGCATTGTCCCCGCCGCAGCCGCCACCTGGGTCCATTCGTGCAAAGGCCGATCCGCCACCAACGGCTCCTCGATCCAGCGCAGCGGAAACTCCCTGAGCGCAGCGGCCATGTCGCAGGCCGTCCTGACGTCCCACCCCTGGTTCACATCCACCATCAGCCGCTCGCCGGCGCGCAGATCGGCCACCACCGGCCGCAGTGTCGCCAGGTCCGCCTCACGTCCAAAACCGATCTTGATCTTGAACGCCCGATACCCCGCCTCCCGCGCCGCCTGCACCAGGCCCAATGCCCCCGGCCCCGGATTGAGCCCGCTGGCATAGACGGGCACCGCCCCCCCATTCTTCCCACCCAACGCCTGCCAGAGCGGAACGCCCAACTTGCGCGCCCTGAGATCGTGGATCGCCAAGTCCAGCCCGGCCAACGCCGCCGACAGCGCCCCGGCATCGCCGCTCTGGACGCGCAGCACATGCAGCTTGCGATCGAGCTCGCTCCACAGCGCGAAGGGATCCTCGAGCGACCGCCCCAGCGCCATCGGCGCCACCACGGTATCGAGCAGCTTCGCCCGATGCTCCGCACTCGGCGCCGGGAAGTTGCACCAGATCTCCCCCCAGCCGAACGCCCCATCGGCATCCTCGGCCCGCACCAGCACACCGACGCGCTCGGTCATGGTGCCGAACGAGGTCCGCACCGGCACCGCGATCGGGCAGCGATAGGTGTAGCTCTGGACGCGACTGAGCGTGCTCACGATGGTTCCCCGGAATCAGACCTACATCTGTATTCCAGTCCGCCGTGACCGGGCCAGAGCAAGAGTGCGTCAGCGCCGCGTCAAACCGCAGCGCCGGATCGCCCTCAGTAGGCGAGAAACGCCTGGTAGGCCTCGACCATATCCGTCACCGCCGCCTCGTAGAGCTTCTTGCCGTCCCCCGGCGAAGACAGCGAGGGGTCGCTGCCGATGCGGCCATCGGGGAAACGCGCGCGATAATCGGCGGCATCGAAGAACTGCGTGCTCGGCGGCGCCACCTTCGGCGTCATTTGCGCGTGCTTGATGTGCTCCTGCTGGTAATACTGCGCGAGCGACACCTCGGCGGCCGTGGCGTGATTGCCGTTCACGCCGGGATACAACTCATCGCCAAGCTTCTTGCAGCGCGGCCCGCCGGACCAGAAGGTCATCCGGCACTGGACGGCTTCCACACCATCGCCCATCGAGCGCGCCGCATAGATCTCGTCGAACGCCGCGGTGACGGTGGCGACGTTGCCGCCATGGCCGTTGATGAAGAAGAACTTGCGGAACCCATGCACCGCGAGCGACGTCACCACGTCCTTCACCACCAGCATCAGCGTCGACGGCCGCAGCGTCGCCGAGCCCTTGAAGCCGAGATGGTGCTGCGACATGCCATAGGCCAAGGTCGGCGCCACCGCGGCGCCGATCGTATCGCCCACGCCCTTGGCGATGAACTCGGCGTCAAGATGGTCGGTGCCGATCAGACCGTTCGGCCCGTGCTGCTCCACCGAGCCGATCGGCACGATGATGCCGTTGCTGGTGCGCAGATAGTCCTCGACCTCGGGCCAGGTGGCGAATGCGAGTTGCATGGGATGCTCCTTACGGTTTGAGGCTGACGCCGCCGAACGGCTGGCCGCCGAGGAAATGCAGCTTGAAGCCCTCGACGTTGGCACGCACGCCGACGAAGGCCCGGGCATCGGCGAACAGCATCAGCGGCACCTCGTCATGGAAAATCTGCTGCGCCTGCTGATAAAGCTTCGTGCGCTCTTCCGGATCGGTGACGATATTCGCCTTCTGCACGAGGTCGCTGTAAGCGCGATTGCACCACTGCGGATAGTTGCGCCCGTTGCCCACCGCCTCGCAGGTGAAACTGCCCATCATCTGCGCGGGATCGGGATAGTCCCAGGTGCCGCCGAGCATGCCGACATCGCTCTCGTTGCCCCGCATGCGCCGCAGATACTCGCCCCATTCAAAGCTGACGATCTTGGCGGTGACGCCGATCTTGGCCCAATCCGCCTGGATCATTTCCGCCGCACGCTTGCCATTGGGCATATAGGCGCGCGCCACCGGAATGGCCCACAGATCGGTCGAAAACCCATTTGCATAACCGGCCTCGGCCAGCAGCGCCTTGGCCTTCGCCGGGTCATAGGCGCGCGGCTTCACGGTGTCGTTGTGGCCCCATAACGTCGGCGAGACGACGGCCGCCGTCGGCGTGCCGGTGCCCTGGAACACCGCCTTCACCAGGCTGTCGAGATCGACCGCCATGGCCAGCGCCTCGCGCACCCGCTTGTCGGAGAACGGCTTCTTGTCGGTGCGGAAGGTGATGTAGCCCATCGAGGCGATCGTGCTCTCCTGCACCACCACTCCCGCCGTCGTGCGCATCGCCGGCATGTCGGCCGGGTTCGGATAACGCGCCACCTGGCACTCATTGGCGCGCAACTTGGCAAACCGCACGGAGGCATCAGGGGTGATCGAAAACACCAGCTGATCCACCTTCGCCACACGATCCGGCATGCCCCCCTTCGCACCCCAGAAATCGGGGAACGCACGGAACCGGATCAGGCCATCCTTTTGATACTGCACCAACTGGAAAGGCCCGGTGCCGATCGGCGCCTGATCGAGCTGCTCCGGCGTGCCGGCCTTGTCCATCGCCGCGGCATACTCCGCCGAGGAAATCGCGAAGGGCTGGATCGACAGGCTGCTCAGCAACGGCGCCAACGGCGCGGCGAGCTCGAACACCACCGTCATGTCATCGACCTTGCTGACCGACTTCAGGTTCGACCCGATGAACGCGGCAAACGCGAGATAGGTGCCGCCGCTGACCTTGTAGTAGCGATGCTCCTTGTCGATCATGCGCTGAAACGTGAAGACCACATCATCGGCATTCAAATCCCGTGTCGGCTTGAACGCGGCATTGGACTGCCACCTCACCCCCGATCGCAGCTTGAACGTGTACTTCAACCCGTCCGGCGAAACGCTCCACGATTCCGCCAAAGCCGGCCGGATCTTCGAGCCGCCAATCTCCATCTCGACCAACCGGTCAGCAATCTGCTCCGACACATCGAAACTGGTGTTCGCCGTGCTCAACGCCGAATTGAGCGCATCCGGACTCGCCTCCGAACACACCACCAAGGTATCCGCCCGAGCACTCCCCAACCCCATCGCCACCAAAGCCGTGCAGGCAATCATCGCGCGACGCATCATGGCTAACCCTCCTATGCCGAAGAGGCACTGTCATCCTCCGCGGACGGACGGTCAATCGGGAGAAGGAAGGCAAGGCTCCGCCGGCTCAGGGCCACAGGCCCTGAGAACCCGTGGACTCTCTTGGCTGGATCAACGGCCTTCGGTTGATATCCCAAGATCTCGGTGCGCAGAGTGGCGAAGCACAAAATACCGTAGCGACCGCACCCAAGTCTGAGCGGTCGCAGGGATTGATTGCCTGCGGCGCTAAGAAAGCAGTTAGCAGCTGAAGGACGAACCTCCAGCCGCTCAAAGCAAATGGGTTCTCAGGGCCTAGGCCCTGAGCCGGCGGAGCCTTGCTTATTTGTTTCTATATACCAACAATACAATGCCCGGCAGCAAGCAGCGTATCGCGGAGAAAGGCGATATGTGCAGGCCCCGTCTCGCAGCAGCCGCCGACGATGGTGGCGCCGTGGGTGATCCAGTTCATGGCGAAGCGGGTGTAGGCGGCGGGGTCGAGGTCTTGTCGCACAGCCACCTGGGAGAGGGTTTTGCCGGGGAGGAAGGTGCGGGGGATGGGCATGAAGCCGTTGGCGTAGCCGCCGGTGGGGAGGGTGGTGGCGGCGAGTTCGGGCATGGCGGCGGTGATGGCCTCGGGGGCGGTGCAGTTGGCGAGGACGGCGGCGACGGGGATGCCGGAGAGGGCGGCGTGGGCTTGGGTGATGGTTTCGCCGGAGCGGAGGGTTGTGGCGCCGGCGTCGTCGAGGGTCCAGCTGACCCAGACGGGTTTGCCGGTTTCGGCGGCGGCCTGGGCGGCGGCGCGGCCTTCCTGGGCGGTGGAGAGGGTTTCGCAGCGGAAGAAGTCGACGTGGGGGGCCTGGAGTTCGGCGAGGCGGCGGTATTCGGCGAGGTTGTCCTCGAACTGGCGGACGCGGTCGGGGCGGTAGGTGCCGTTGAGGGGGGGGAGGCAGCCGGCGATGGCGACGCCGTGGCCGGCGGGGCCGGCGTCGTCGCGGGCGGCGTGGGCGAGTTGCCAGGCGAGTTGTTGGAGTTCGGGCACGCGGTCTTCTTCGCCGAGCAGGGCCATGCGGGTGTAGCTGGCGGAGTAGGCGTTGACGGTGATGACGCGGGCGCCGGCGGCGATGTAGTCGCGGTGAACGGCGCGGACGAGGTCGGGTTCGGTGAGGAGGTATTCGGCCGACCAGTGGCGCGGGGCTTTGTTGGCGGAGCGGTTGAGCAGTTCCTGGCCGGTGCCGCCTTCGAGCAGGATGATGTCGGTCATGCGGCGGTCTCCGGGCGGGGCGTGAGGGGGATGTGGCAGCGGACGAGGTGGCCGGTGCCGAGATCTTGGGTGGGGGGGGCGGTGGTGGCGCAGATATCGCCGAGGCGGCGGTGGCAGCGGTTCTGGAAGGGGCAGCCGGTGGCCGGCGGGCCTTGCTCGACGACGTCGGCGGCGAGCAGGCGCGGGGTGTGATCGGGGTCGGGTTCGAGGACGGCGCCGAGGAGGGCTTCGGTGTAGGGGTGCGCGGGGGTGGCGTAGAGCGCGGCGGCGGGGCCGGTTTCGCAGATGCGGCCCTGGTAGAGGACGACGACGCGGTCGGCGAGGGCACGGACGACGCCGAGGTCGTGGGAGACGAAGAGGCAGGCGGTGTTGCGGGCGCGGCGGAGGTCGTCGAGGAGGGCGAGGACGGCGGCCTGGACGGAGACGTCGAGCGCGGAGGTGACTTCGTCGCAGAGGATGATGTCGGGGTCGGCGGCGAAGGCGCGGGCGACGGCGACGCGTTGTTTCTCGCCGCCGGAGAGTTGCGCGGGCAGGCGGTCGAGGTAGTGCGGGCCGAGGCGGACCTGGGCGAGGAGGTCGGCGCTGCGGGCGCGCAGCGTGTCGCCGGTGAGGCCGAAATAGAGCTGGAGGGGTTGGGCGAGGATGGTGGCGATGGTCTGGCGCGGGTTCAGGCTTTCGTCGGGGTTCTGGAAGATGAGCTGGATGCGGCGGAGGTCGTGGATGTCGCGTTGGGCGACGGCGGGGGCGAGGGGGGTGTTGGCCAGCGTGGTGGTGCCGCGGAGGGGGGCGATGAGGCCGGCGATGGTCTTGAGGATGGTGGATTTGCCGCTGCCGGATTCGCCGACGAGCCCGATGGTTTCGCCGGGGCGGAGGGACAGCGCGATGTTGTCGACGACGGGGGCCGCGGTGGGGTGCTGGTTGGTGAGTTGTTGCCAGAGGGAGCGGCGGGCGTAGTGGACGGCGATGCCGTCGAGGCGGAGGAGGGCGGTGGCGGCTTGGTCCTCGTGGGGGGTGCGGAGCTGGCCGTCCTGGCGGAGGGGGAGACGAAGGGCGTCGGGGCCGCGGCGGCAGCGGATGGTGCCGCCGCCGGGGGAGGGCGTGAGGGGGATGGGGGTGGCGCGGCAGGCGTACTCGGCGAGGGCGCAGCGGGGGGCGAAGGCGCAGCCGGGTTCGGTGGCGCCGGGGGTGGGCGGGCGGCCGTCGAGGGGGATGGGCAGGCGGGGTTCGTGGAGGGTCGGAATGGCGGCGATCAGGCCGCGGGCGTAGGGGTGGGCGGGGGTGCGCAGGATCTGCCGGGCGGTGCCTTCGGCGACGATCTCGCCGGCGTACATCACGGCGACGCGGGCGCAGACGCGGGCGACGGCGCCGAGGTCGTGGCTGACATAGACCATGGCCATGCCGGTGTCGGCGGCGAGGTCGCGCAGGAGGTCGAGCACATGGGCCTGGGTGGTGACGTCGAGGCCGGTGGTGGGTTCGTCGAGCAGCAGGGCTTCGGGTTCGCCGGCCAGCGCCATGGCGATGGCGACGCGTTGCTGCTGTCCGCCGGAGAGTTCGTGGGGGTAGCGGACGACAAGTTCGGCGGGGGCGGCGAGGCGGACGCGGGCGAGCAGCTCGATGACGCGGGCGGGGTGGGCGGTGGCGGGGAGGCTGCTGTGCAGGCGGAGGGCTTCGGCGATCTGGGCGCCGATGCGGATGGTCGGCGTCAGGGCCTGGCCGGCGTTCTGCGGGATGAGGGCGAGGCGGCCGCCGCGGATGGCGGGGACGGCGGGGGTGGGGGCGAACATGTCCTGGCCGGCGAAGCGGACGGCGCCGCCGAGGACGCCGAGGCCGGGCTTGAGGTAGCCCATGGCGGCCAGCGCCAGGGTGCTTTTGCCGGAGCCGCTTTCGCCGACGATGCCGATGGTCTCATGGGCGCGCACGGCGAGGTCGATGTGGCGCAGCACCGCGGCCTGCGTGCCGGCGCGGGTGGTGAAGCCGATGGAGAGATCGGCGATGTCGATGAGGGCGGACATCAGTGTGGCGTGGTTTGCGCGCGGTCGAGACCGACCGCCTTGGCCAGCGCGTCGGCGGCGAAGTTGATGCCGATGATCAACGTCGACAGCGCGGCGACGGGGGCGAGGGCGGCCCAGGGGGCGATGGCCATGAAGCTGCGGGAGTCCGCGATCATCAGGCCCCAGTCGGGCGTGGGCGGGGCGACGCCGAAGCCGAGGAAGGAGAGCGAGCTGAAGGCCAGCAGCATCCAGGACCAGCGCATGGCGCCCTCGACCATCAGCGCGTCGAGCACGTTGGGCAGCAATTCGCGGCGGACGATCGAGGCGCGGCCGTGGCCGCGGGCGCGTGCGGCGGAGATGAAGTCGCGCGCCACCACGCCCTGGGTCGCGGCGCGGGCGACGCGGATGACGGGGACGCCGTAGAAGAAGGCGAGCGTGGGGATCAGCACGTTCACCCCGGCGCCGAAGGTGACGATGATGACGAGCATCTTGAGGATCCAGGGCAAAGCGAGGACGGCGTCGACGACGCGCATCAGCACGTCGTCGAGCCGGCCGCCGGCGAGGCCGAGATGGATGCCGGTGAGGCCGCCCCAAGCCACCGCGATGGGGGTGGCGATGAGGGTCACCAGGATCGCCTCGCGGCCGCCGAGCAGGGTGCGGGTGAGGATGTCGCGGCCGAGCTGGTCGGTGCCGAGCCAGTGGGCGGCGTCAGGGGGCGCGAACATCAGGCCGGCGTCGATGGCGGTGGCGTCGTAGGGCACGAGCCAGGGGCTGAGCGCGGCGGCGAGCAGATGCAACGTGACGAGGCCGAGGCCGATGGCGCCCGAGGGGCGGGCGAGCATGCGGGCGAGCACGGCCATGTCAGCCGCGCGCCCGATGGGTGCGCAGGCGGGGGTCGAGGGCGAGGGTCAACAGGTCAGCGGCGAGGTTGACGGCGACATAGACGCTGGCGACGAGGAGGGCGAGGGCCTGGACCACGGGGAGGTCGCGCTCGGTGATGCTGTCGATCATGAAGCGGCCGAGGCCGGGGTAGTTGAACACCTTCTCGACGACGACGACGCCGCCGAGCAGCCAGGCGATGGTGAGCGCGATGACGTTGACCGCGGGGAGCAGGGCGCTGGGCAAGGCGTGGCGCCAGACGATGCGGGCGCGGGGGACGCCCTTGAGGGTGGCCATGCGGACGAAGTCGCTCGCCATCACCTCGATGACGCTGGAGCGGACGGTGCGCAGGATATGGGCGGTCATCACCATGGTCAGCACGGCGACGGGCAGGACGATGCCGGGGAAGAAGTCGGCGATCGGCGCGCCGGGGGCGGCGAGCACGATGCCGGGGACCCAGCCGAGGCCGATGCTGAAGACAAAGATCAGCACGGTGGCGGAGACGAATTCCGGGATCGTCATCGCCAGGATGCCGCCGGTGGAGAGCACGATGTCGAGCGCGCCGTCACGGCGCAGGCCGGTCAGCACGCCGAGCAGGAGAGCCAAGGGAATGCCGACGGCGAGCGTGCAGCCGGCGAGCAGCAGGGTGTTGCGCAGGCGCTCGCCGAGCAACGTCGCGATCGGCTTGCCGCTGCCGGCGGAGACGCCGAGATCGCCGCGCAGGGCGCCGGCGGCCCAGCTGGCGTAGCGGGTGAGGGCCGGGCGATCGAGGCCGAGATCCCGCCGGCAGTTCTCCAGCCGCTGGCCGACGGCGTCGCGCTGGAGGACGGCGACGCAGGCATCGCCGGGCAGCGCCTCGACCGCCCCGAAGATGACCGCCGAGGCCAGCGCGACGGTGATCAGGCCGAGCAGCAGCCGGTTGAGGACGAGGCGCAGCAAGCCTCAGTCCACCTTCACCCGGTTCCAGCGGATGGCGAAGTTGTCGACGGCATCGAGATCCTTCACCCGTGCGGTGAGCCCGACGGCGAGCTTGACGTGGAAGGTGACCAGCGTGCCGGCATTGTCCCACAGATAGGCCTGGGCCTCCTGGTAGAGCGCCTTGCGTTTCGCGAAATCGAGCTCCTTGCGGGCGGCGTCGAGCAGGGCGTCGAACTTGGGGTCGGTGAACTTCGACTCATCCCAGGGCGAGGACATGCGGTAGATCTCGTTGAGCGCGGCGTCCGCCGGGCGGTCGGCCCAGCGGGTCAGCACGGCGTCCTTCTTCATCCAGATGGTGTTCCAGTAACCGTCGTTCGGCACCTGGGCGATCTTGACGCGGATGCCGGCGGCGGCGGCCTGCTGCTGGTAGACCTGGGCGATGGTCGGCCAGATCGGCTCGATGTTGGCGACCTGGAGCTCGACGTCGATCCCGTTGGGGAAGCCGGCGGCGGCGAGCAGGGCCTTGGCGCCGGCGATGTCCTGCTTGCAGGTGCCGTCCCAGCGATACTGGTCGGCGGGGCCGACGGGGGTGTCGCAGCCGGTGATGCCGCCGTCGCGGCCGACGACGAGGTCGCGCATGGCCTCGCGGTCGACGACCATGCGCAGCGCCTTGCGGACGCGGACGTCGTCATAGGGCTTCACGTCGGTGCGCAGGACGATGCCGCGCCAGTTGCCGGAGGGGATCTGCTGCAGCTGGTGCTTGCCGCTGCGGGTGAGGAGGGCGATCTCCTGGCGGTCGAGCCCGGGGAGCATGTCGACCTGGCCGCCGAGCAGGGCCTGGAAGCGCGCCTGGGCGTCGGGGATGCCGATGATCTCGACGCGGGCGACGCCGGGTGCGCCCTCGTAGTAGCCGGGGTTGGCGACCAGGATCGTGGTGCCCTGGGCGTCGAACTTCTCGACCTTGAAGGGGCCGGTGCCGATGCCGGTTTTGCCGATGGTCTCGCCGGAGCCGTCGGGCAGCATGACCAGGCGGTAGTCGGTCAGCACCAGCGGGAAGTCGGCGAAGCTGTCGGTGAGGGTGATCTTCACCGTCATCGGATCGACCGCCTCGACCGACTTGATGGACTTGACCGCCGAGCGGGCCGGGCTGTCGAGCTTGGGGTCGGAGATGCGGCCGAGCGTGTAGACGACGTCGGCGGCGGTGAAGGCCTTGCCGTCGTGGAAGCTGACGCCGGGGCGGAGCTTGAGGGTCCAGACGGTGGCGGTGGCGTCGGCGGACCAGCTGGCGGCGAGGTCGGGCGCGGGCTTGCCGTCGATGCCGGTGCGGATCAGGCGGCTCATCACCTTCTCGGTGATCTGGAAGACCTTGCCCTTGGAGACCGGGTCCATGCTGGAGGACTGGCCGTAGCCGACGTCATGTGGCTGGCGGAAAGTTCCGGCCGGCTGGGCGCTGGCGATGCCCGTGAAGGCAAGGGTGATGGCGGCGGCGGCGCCGAGCGATCGCAGCATGCGATGGGTCCTCCCTGGACGAGTTTTCTTGGCCCAGGATGCGCAGCCGGGGCGGGTGATGACAAACCAAAGTTTTGGCGGCGATGGATGCAGAATTCTTTATCCGTCGGCGGCGGCCAGGATCTCCTCCCAGGTGCGCGCGGGGATGGCGATGCCCTCGATCCGGCCGGCCTCGCGGCGGGTGCGCTCGCGTTCGCCGGGGACTTCGACGTGGGAAAAACCTTCGGCGGGGGGGCAGGCGCGGAGTTCAGCGAGGATCTCCTCGGCCACCGCGCGCATGCGGCTGGGTTCGCGGTGGCGGGCGGTGTCGAGCGCGAGGACGAGCCAGTTCACCTCGGTGGTGACGGGGCCGAGCATGGCCTCGCAGATTAGCTCGGCCATCAAGGCGAGGCCGTAGCCCATCGGGCCGCCCTTGGGCAGGATGGCGCCGCCGCGGAAATAGTCCTCGGGGTCGGTGCTGAGGCGGCCCTCGGGGTCGATGAGGGCGCCGGGGGGGAGGCGGGCGCCGGCGGAGCGGGCGGCGTAGAGCCAGCCGCCGGCGATCATCGAGGTGGCGAAATCGACGACGACCGGGCCGCGCTCGCCGCCGGGGATGGCGAGGCAATAGGGGTTGGTGGGCAGCACGGCGCGGCGGCCGCCGTAGGGGGCGACCTGGCGCCAGTTTTGCCGGCCGCCGCCGCCGATGATGATGACGAGGTGGCCGGCCTCCGCCCCCTTTTCGGCATAGGCGCCGAGGCGGCCGGTGTGGCCGACATTGCGGACGGCGACGGCGGCGATGCCGGTCATGGCGGTGTCGGCGCAGGCGCGGTCGACGGCGCGTTGCATGGCGGGAATGCCGATGCCGCCGCCGCCATCGACCTCGACAGGGCCGCGGTCGAGCACGCGCACGACGGGGGTGGCGGCGGGGGTCATGTAGCCGTCGCGGTATTGCTGGGCATACTGGATGACGCGCATGACGCCGTGCGATTCCACGCCGCAGAGGCTGGCGTCGACGAGGTGGTCGGCGACCGCGGCGGCGGTCTCCGGCGTGCAGCCGGACCCGCGCAGGATGGCCGCCACCTTGGCCGCGGCGACATCGGGGGCAACGTGGACGCGCGCCGTGTCCATCACCAGCTTGCTCATGCCGCCAGCGCTCCCTGCGCGGTGGTGTAGGAGGCGGCCTCGGCCAGCAGCCAGGTGCAGACGGCGGCGATCTCCGGCCGCTGCCGCGCGCCGGGCCGGGTCACCAGATGATAGGAGCGGGCCGGCATCAGTTCGGGGCCGAAGGGTTTGACGAGGCGGCCGGCAGCGATGTCGTCGTCAACGAAGGGGAAGATGCCCAGCGCCACGCCCTGGCCGTGGATCGCCGCCTGGGTGACGGTATTGCTGTCGAGAATGATGGTCTCGGCGGCGAAGCGGACCGCGGGCGTGCCGGCGAGGGCGAGCCAGGCCGCCCATTCGGAGCGGTCGTGCTGGTGCAGCACCGGCAAGGTGGCGAGGTCGGCGGGCATGGCGATGCCGGCCGCCAGCGCCGGGCTCAGGACCGGGGCGTAGCGGACCTTGAAGAGAAACTCGGACTCCAGGCCAGGCCAGTCGCCGTAGCCCCAGTCGACGGCGATCGGCGTCGGCATGTCCGCCGGGCCGGTGATGCGGGAGCGGTGCTGCAGGGTGAGGGTGATGTTGGGGAAGGCGGCCATGAAACGCCGCAGCCGGGGGGCGAGCCAGCGGGCGCCGAAGATCGGGCCGACGGCGATGGCGACGGACTGGCGGGAGGCGGCGACATGCATGTCGATCTCGCGGCCGATGGCGTCGAAGGAGTCGCGCACGACGCGGCTGAGCGACAGGCCGGTGTCGGTCAGCACGACATGGCGGGTGCGGCGGATGAACAGCAGGCAGCCCCAGTCATGCTCGAGCTTGCGGATGAGGTTGCTGACGGTGGTGGTGGAGACGCCGAGCTCGACGGCGGCCTCCTTGAAGCTGGCGAGCCGCGCGGCGGCCTCGAAGACACGCAGCGCGGTCAGTGGCAACCGGCCGATCAGGTCGTTCACGCAGCCTCCCGCGATGGACATAGTTTTGACTATCCATAGGACGGGACTTCGGGGCTGTCGATGGATCCCGGCGAGAGGCCGGGGCGCCGTCTCAGGGTTTGGGGGGGTCGTCGAACAGGATACGGTTGGCCGCCCCGGTGAGGTCGTCGTACTGGCCGGAGCGCAGCGCCCAGAGGAATACCGCGAGGCCGGCGCCGCCGAGCACGATGCTCAGCAGGATCAGGAACAGCATGGTCGTCATGCGCGCCTCCTCAGCCGGAAACTGTTGCCCATCACCAGCAGCGACGAGCTCGACATCGCCGCGGCGGCGAGCCAGGGCGTGATGGTGCCGCACACCGCCAGCGGCAGCATGATCGCATTATACGCGAGCGAGAGCACGATGTTTTGCCCCATCACCGATTTCGCCCGCCGCGCGACGGTGAGGGTCTCGGCGACGGGGCCGAGGCGGTTGCCCTGGAAGATGACGTCGGCGACGGTCTGGCTGACGTCGGCGGCGGTGGCGGGGGAGGCGGAGACGCTGGCGGCGGCGAGCGAGGGGCCATCGTTGAGCCCGTCGCCGACCATGAGAACGCGCTTGCCCTCGGCGCGGAGGCGCTCGACGAGGGCGACCTTCTCGACCGGGGACTGGGCGGCGCGCCATTCGACGATGCCCAGCGTGGCGGCGATGCGGCCGACGGCCTCGGGGCGGTCGCCGGAGGCGAGGATGATGGCCAGGCCCATGGATTTCAGGCGGGCGACGGTCTCGACGGCGTCGGCGCGCAGGCGTTCGTCGAAGCGGAAGCAGACGGCGGGCTGGCCGGGGCGGGCGAGCCAGAGTTCGGGACCGGCGGCGGCCGCGGCCGTGGCGTCGCCGGCGAAGGCGCGGCTGCCGAGGCGGAGGGCGCCGGCTTGCAGACCCTGGCCGGGGATTTCGCGGACGTCGTCCAGCGCGACGACGGGACCGGCGGCTTCGACGAGCGAGCGGGAGAGCGGATGGCGGCTGGCGGCGGCGAGGCCGGCGGCGATGCGGAGTGCCGCGCGGTCGAGCGTGCCGTCGTCGACGAGGCCGAGGACGGGTTCGGTGAGCGTGCCGGTCTTGTCGAAGACGACGGTGTCGACCTCGGCGAGGCGCTCGAGGGCGGTGGCGGATTTCAGCAGGATGCCCTGCTGGAACAGACGTCCGGTGGCGATCACCTGCACGGCGGGGACGGCGAGGGCCAGCGCGCAGGGGCAGGTGATGATCAGCACGGCGCAGGCGGTCAGCAGCGCCTGGCTCACCGGCGCGGCCATCGCCAGCCACCACCACAGGAAGGTGAGCGAGGCCGCGAGGTGGACGGTGGGGGCGTAGCGGCGCGCCACGCGGTCGGCGAGCACGACGAAACGGCCACGGCGGGCCTCGGCGGCCTCGATCAGGCGGACGCATTCGGCCAGCAGGGTGGCGGCGCCGGTCGCCGTCGCCCGCACGGTCAGCGCGGCGCCGAGATTGACCGTGCCGGCGAAGACCGAAGTGCCGGGCCCGGCGGCGACCGGCAGGCTTTCGCCGGTGACCAGGCTGGCGTCGAGCGGGGCGTTGCCGGCGGTGACCACGCCATCGACGCCGATCCGCTCACCGGCGGCCACCAGCACCATCGCCCCCGGCGCCACCGCCTCGGCGGCGAGCCTTTGCGTGCTGCCGTCGGCCTGCAGCACGGCGACGTCGTTGGCGCGCAGCGTCACCAGTTGCTCGGCCGCCGCCCGCGCCCGGCCGCGCGCGACGTGATCAAGCACCCGCCCGATTAGCAGGAAGAACAGCAGCGAGACCGCGCTGTCGAAATAGGCGTGCTCGCCGCCGCGGATGGTTTCGGCCAGGCTCACCGCGGTGACCAGCACGACGCCGATGCTGATCGGCACGTCCATGTTGGTGCGCCCGCGACGCAGCACGGCGAAGGCGGAGCGGAAGAAGGGCTGGCCGGCATAGGCGATGGCGGGCATGGCGATCAGGGCGGAGACCCAGTGCATCAGCCCGCGCGTGCCCGGCCCCATGCCCTGCACCAGCCCGGCCCAGACGGCGACGGAGGACAGCATGACGTTGCTCGCGGCGAAGCCGGCCACCGCGAGGGCCTTGATCAGCGCCCGGCCGGTGCGATCCTGGGAGGCCGCGAGGCTGGCGGCGTTGTAGGGGATCAGCCGGTAGCCCAGGCGCTCGACGGCGGCGACGTAGCGCTCGGCCTGGCCAGTGGCGCCGTCCCAAACGAGGCGCAGGCGTCGGGTGGTCATGTTGACGCGGCCGGCTACCAGCCCCGGTTCGCGGGCCAGCGCCTGTTCGATCAGCCAGACGCAGGCGCCGCATTGCAGGCCGTCGACGGCGACGACCAGTTCGTTGCGGCCCTTGGCGTCGGTGGCGATGGAACGCACGAGGTCCCAACGCTCATTGCTTTCCGGTCGCGGCGGCCGGGCGTCGGGGGCCAGCACGCGCTCGGCGTAGTAGCGGCCGAGGCCCATGCCCTGGATCGTCGTGAAGGCTGCCTCGCAGCCGGGGCAGCAGAAGCGCGCGCCGCCCGGGGCGACCTGCCCGCAATGGGCGCATAGGCTCTGCGTCACCGCACTCATGCCGACGCTCATAGCGCCGGCGGCCGCCGCAGTCACGGCGCCACGACCCGCCGTGTCGTGCGATAGGTCACCTGCCCGGAGGCCGCGGCCAGGCGCACTTCCCATTGACCGGCCATGCCGAAGTCGCGGTCGGCGACGTAGCGCCCGGGCGTGGTGGCGCGGAAATTCAGTTGCAGGTTGGCGGCGGTGCCCACCGGCCGCTCGGCCAGCGCGGTCAGCCGCACGCCCTCGATGGGCTTGCCAGTGCGGTCCCTGAGCATGACGACATAGCGCCCGCCCTCGATCCCGCCCTGCACGTCCCAGCCCAGCGCATTCTGCTTGGCCGCTTCGTCGAGAACCTGGTCGTAGGCGTTGCTGCGGTCGAAGACGTCATCCGCGGCCAGCCCCGGAAAAGTGCGGACCGCGGTGACCGCCATGGCGACGTTGACGGTCACCACGAAGGCCAGCGCCGCCGCGACGTAGTAGGGAAAGAACCGCCAACCCGAGCGCCGCGCGGCTGTCGCCTCGCGCTCCGCATCGGAGACTGCACCCGGGTTGGCCATGGTCATTCTCTCCTCAGTCCTTCTCGCCGCCGCCGAGGGCGTGAACATAGAGCGCCAGGCTCTTGATCGTCGCCTCGTGGAGCCGCGTGTTCCAGTTCGGCATCACGCCCATCCGCGGTTCGGTGATCTGCCCGACCACCACCTCGCGGGTGTCGCCGTAGAGATGCACCGCGCCCTTGAGCGCCGGACCGCCGACCTCGCGCTTGCCCTCGCCCTTGTCGCCGTGGCAGGCGACGCAGTTCTCGGCGAAGATCTCCTCGCCCTTGGCCACGCTCGCCGCCGGCGCCGTCTTGCCATAGAGCGTCATGACGAAGTCGGCGACGGCGGAGATCTCCTCGGGCTTGAGGATGCCGTCGGCGCCGAAGCGCAGCATCGCGCTCTGCCGGGCATCGGGATGCCCGCTGCGGATGCCGTAGGTGATGGTCTGCTGGATGTCGGCGAGCTTGCCGCCCCAGATCCACGCGTCGGAGGCAAGCGCGGGATAGCCCGGCCGTCCCTGACCCGCGGCCCCATGGCAGGGCTGGCAGTTGTTGGCGAAAGCGATGCGCCCGGCCGTCGTCGCGATGGCCATCATCTGCGGATCGGCTCGCACCTGGGCGATCGGCGTCGCCTTGATCTTGTCCATCACCACCGCCCGCTTGGCGGCAAGGGCGGCCACGTCGGCGGTGACCTCGGCGCGCGTCGAGTAGTTCCATATCCCGTGGAAATACCCATGCAGGCCCGGCACCGAGGGATAGACGACGGCAAAGCCGACGGCCCATACGCAGGTGGCGACGAAGGTCCAGAACCACCATTTCGGCAGCGGTGTGTTCAGCTCCTTCAGCCCGTCCCACTCGTGCCCGGTCGTATCGCGACCGGAAAAGACGTCCTTTTCAATCTTGGTCGGCACTGGAATGGCTCCTTAACGGTCGTCTTCAAGGGGAATACGGGCGTCTTTCTCGAACCGCTCGCGTCGCGATGGCAACCAGACGGTCACCATCAGCAACCCGAAGACGACGAACATGACCGCGACGGAATACTCTTTCGCAATCATAACGGCAGTGTTGAGGCTCGACATGTCGTTCCCCTATTGCTGCAGTTTTTCGGTGCTGGTGTCGGCGAAGTCGACCATCGTGCCGAGCACCTGGAGATAGGCGACCAGCGCGTCGAGCTCGGTCGGTTCGCCCTTGCCGGACGCCTGCACCGCCTTCGGATAGCGCTTCATCATCGCATCCATGTCGCCCGCGGCACTTGCCTGGGCCTCGAGATCCTTGCGTGCGTTGGCGATCTGCTCGTCGGTGTAGGGCACACCGACCATCCGGCTCGCACGCAGGTGCTTCTCGATGTTCTTGGTGTCGAGCGTGTTCTCCGCGAGGAAGGAATAGCTCGGCATCAGGCTCTCCGGCACCAGCGCCTGGGGATGGATGAGATGCGCGTAGTGCCAGTCGTTCGAGTATTTGCCGCCGACGCGGGCGAGGTCGGGCCCGATGCGCTTGCTGCCCCACTGGAACGGGTGGTCATACATGCTCTCGGCCGCCAGGCTGTAATGGCCGTAGCGCTCCACCTCGTCCTTGAGGGCGCGGATCTGCTGGCTGTGGCAGAGATAGCAACCCTCGCGGACATAGATGTTGCGCCCCATCAGCTCGAGCGGCGTATAGGGGCGGATGCCCTTCACGTGCTCGACGGTGGTCTCGATGGTGAAGGTCGGGACGATCTCCACCAGGCCGCCGATGGAGATGGTGATCAGCGTGAGCACCAGCATCAGGACGGCGTTCTTCTCGATGGTTTCTTGACGAATGAACATGGCGCTCAGGCTCCCGCCGCGCTGCTGCGCATTTCAGTGGTCGAACTGCGCACCGTCATGATCAGGTTGTAGACCATGATCAGCCCGCCGATGAGGAAGAACACGCCGCCGAGCGCACGAATGACGTAGTAGGGGTGCACCGCATTCACGCTCTCGGAGAACGAATACTGCAGGAACCCGAACTGGTCGTAGGCGCGCCACATCAGGCCCTGCATGATGCCCGCCACCCACAGCGCCGTGATGTAGAGCACGATGCCGAGCGTCGCGACCCAGTAGTGCCAGGCCACGAGGCGGGTCGAATACAGGCCGCTGCGTTTCCACAGCACGGGCACGAGATAGTAGATCGCGCCGAAGCTGATGAAGGCGACCCAGCCGAGCGCGCCGGAATGCACGTGGCCGACCACCCAGTCGGTGTAGTGCGCCAGCGCGTTGACCGAGCGGATCGACATCACCGGGCCCTCGAAGGTGGACATGCCGTAGAAGCCAACGGCCGTCACCGAGAAGCGCAATGCCGGGTCGGTGCGCAGCTTGTCCCACGCGCCCGACAGCGTCATCAGGCCGTTGATCATGCCGCCCCAGCTGGGCATCCACAGCATGACCGAGAAGACCATGCCGAGCGTCTGCGCCCAGTCCGGCAGCGCGGTGTAGTGCAGGTGATGCGGACCGGCCCAGATGTACATGAACACCAGCGACCAGAAATGCACCACCGACAGCCGGTAGGAGTAGATCGGCCGGCCGGCCTGCTTGGGGATGATGTAGTACATCATGCCGAGGAACGCCGCCGTCAGGAAGAAGCCGACCGCGTTATGGCCGTACCACCACTGGATCAACGCGTTCTGCACACCCGAATAGACCGAGTAGCTCTTCGCCATGTACATCGACACCGGCAGCGCCGCGTTGTTGACGAGGTGCAACACCGCGATGGTGAGGATGAACGCCATGTAGAACCAGTTAGCGACGTAGATGTGTTCTTCCTCGCGCATCAGCACGGTGCCGATGAACACAATGGCATAGGCGACCCAGACGATGGTCAGGAACAGGTCGAGATGCCATTCCGGCTCCGCGTATTCCTGGCCCTGGCTGTAGCCCATGACGTAGCTGAGGGCGGCCATGACGATGAAGAACTGGTAGCCCCAGAAGATGAAGTTATGCAGCGCCTCGCCACCGAAGAGCCGCGCGCGGCAGGTGCGCTGGACGATGTGGAAGGAGGTCGCGAACAGCGCTGAACCACCGAAGGCGAAGATCGCCCCGGAGGTGTGCACCGGCCGCAGGCGCCCGAAATTGGTGAAGGAGAAGCCCAGGTTGAACGCCGGCCATGACAGCTGCAGCGCCAGCACCAGGCCGACCAGGAAGGCCACGATCGCCCAGAACATGGCGGCGATGATGAATTTCTTGACGATCTTCTCGTTGTAGACAACGGCCCGCGGCGCGGCATGCGCGCCGGCGAAGGTGTCCATGGTCACGTCAGACATGATGACCTGCCCCGCCGCTGCGCGCGGCATCCTTCCGGTCGTAATGCGCCCGGATCAGGCCGATTTCGAACACGACCGCAAACCCGGCCAGCGACAACCCGAATACATAAATCTCGCTATCCAGCGCACCTGATGCGAGCACCAAGCCGACGACGCCGAGAATCAGCACGAGCGCACCCACAACAATGCTGCTCACCTCTTCCATTCCACACCCCGCGATCAAAATAAGGCCGGCCGGAGCGGCATGCCCAGCGGCCAAAAGACCGGCAGGTGGGGATTCCGGCATTGATGCAGATCAATGCGGCACTGCAGCATGGACTTCAGGTAATATTTTTAGCGGAACAGACCGGACTCCGATGACCGAACATTTCGCCATGCTCGCGGCCTGGTGCGGGCCCGATGGCCCGGGGCTGGTGCTTGGCCTGTTCCTCGCCGGCCTCGCCGGCGGACCACTTCATTGCGCGCCGATGTGCGGCCCCTTCGTGCTCGGCCAGACCTCGGACCGCATGGCCCGCATCCCCGCGGCACGGATGTGCGAAATGGCCCGGCTGCGCGCCGGCCTACTGCTGCCCTACCACTCCGGCCGCCTGGTCACCTACGCCGCGCTCGGTGGCCTCGCCGGCGCTCTCGGCGCGCTGCCCGGCCTTGGCCGCGGTGCCGGATTGCTGCTCCTCGCTGGCGCGGTGCTCTTCCTGCTCCAGGCCCTGGCCCGCATCCTGCCCGGCCTTGCCCACGCCGTGCCGGCGGCCCGCGCCCCAGCTGGCCTGGTCCGCGCCATTTCAGCCGCCACACGGGGGCTCGACCGCACCCGCTGGCAGGGCGGCTTTCTTCTCGGCATCGCTCTCGGATTCCTGCCCTGCGGCCTGCTCTACGCCGCGCTGGCAATCGCGGCGGCCAGCGGCAGCGCCACCCAGGGTGCGCTCGCCATGGCCGCCTTCGTCCTCGGCACGATCCCGACCCTCGCCGCCGTGGCTCTGGCCGGCCAGCTCGCGGCCCGCAGCCTGCACAAGAGCCTCGCCGCCGCCGCCCCGGCGCTTCTCCTGGTCAATGCCACCCTGCTCGCCGCCGCCGCCTGGCAGGCCCTGTCGCGGACCTGACTCAATCCGCGCCGTCGTGGACAAACCACGGCATCCGCAGGACACTTGCCCGATGACCGCCCTCCTGCTCGCCGTCGACGTCGGCACCACCGCCGCCCGCGCCGGCGTCTTCACCCCCGACGGCCAACTCGTCGCCACCGACGCGCAGGAGTTTGAACTGCTGCGCCCCGACGACGGCCACGCGGTCTATCGCTCCGACACCATCTGGAACGCCGTCTGCGCCGCCATCCGCTTCTGCCTCTCCCGCGAGCCCGGTCTCGGCGCCCGCGTCGCCGGCCTCGCCTTCGATGCCACCGCCTCCCTGGTGCTCAGCTATGACGGCCCACCTCCGCTCGACGGCGGCGCCGATACGTTCTGCTGGATGGACCATCGCGCCGAAGCCGAAGCCACCGAGATCGCCGCCTCCGGCGATCGCTGGCTGGGCTACATGGGCGGTGCCGTCTCGCCCGAGAACCACCTGCCCAAGCTGATGTGGCTCAAGCGCCGCGCGCCCGACGCGTGGTCCCGCGTGACCGCAGTGCGCGACCTTTGTGACGAGTTGGCCCGCCGCGCCACCGGCCATGACGGCCACGCGCTGGCCGCGCTGGCCGCCAAGTGGCCTTATCTGCCGCAGGACGAAGACCCCTGGCGGCACGACCTGCTCGGCCAACTCGGCCTCGACGACGTCTGGGCGATGGGCGGCCTCGCCGGGGATCCCTACCCGCTTGGTGCCGTCCACGGCCGCCTGCAGCCCGCCGCGGCCGAGTTCCTCGGCCTTCACCCCGGCATTCCCGTCGGCGCCGGCATGATCGACGCCCAGGCTGGCCTGCTCGGCGTCATCGGCCGCAACGTCCGCGCCCGCGCCGACCGCAGCCTCACCCTGATCGGCGGCACCTCCACCTGCCTGATGGCCCTCTCGCCCACCGAGCGCGCCATCCCGGGCGTCTGGGGGCCCTTCCACGGCGCCCTCTTTCCCGGCCTATGGCTCACCGAGGCCGGCCAGTCCTTTTCCGGCGCGGCGCTCGATGCCGTGCTCGCGTGCCACTCCGGCGGCCCGATGTTCGCCTCGGCCGACCTGCACGCCAGCACCGCCGCCGAAATCCTCACCCTGCTCGACCGCGAGGGCCCCGCCTTCGCCGCCGGCCTGCACGTCGTGCCCGATTGGCTCGGCAACCGCGCCCCCCTCAATGACGGCAGCCTGCGCGCCCTCGTCACCGGCATCGGCGACGACCACGGCTACCGCGCCTTCCTGGAAACCTACTACGCCACCGCCCGCGGTCTGGCCCTGCAGACCCGCCACATCATCGAGCACCTCGACGCCAACGGCTTCGCCATCGACCGCGTGGCACTGGCCGGCGGCCACGCCCGCAGCCCGCTGTTGGAGCGGCTCTATCGTGACGCCCTCGGCCCCACCAACCTGGTGCTCTCCCGCACCGCCGAACCGGTCTTGCTCGGCACCGCCATGGCCGCCGCGGTCGCCGCCGGCATCCACCCCGACCTCTTCGCCGCCGTCGATCTGATGGCCCCGGCGCAGACCCGCCTCTCGCCCGACCCCTTCTGGCGCCGCGCCCACGACGCCGCCTATGGCATCTATCTGCGCCTCTACGAAGCCCGCAACGGCGCCGCCCACGACGCCATGGTGCTCGCGGCCATGACCCGCTAACCGCGGTCGGCATTTGGAAAGCATTGACATTGCGCCGCTAGGGTGGTCCCCGCTATCCCCACCGCGACCTATTCATAATGAACCTCACTCCATGACGGGCAGGCGATGACAGGTACCCCGATCAACTTCGCCTGCCGGCACTACCGCGGCTCGCGCCCCTGCGCCTTCAACAAGCAGGCCGGCGCCGAATGCCCCACCTGCACCCACGCCACCCCCTTCGGCGAACGCATCCTGTTCGTGAAGCTCGACGCCATCGGCGACGTCCTGCGCAGCGCCTCCATGCTGCCCCCCATCATCGCCCGCCACGACCGGCCCTACATCGCCTGGATCACCCGCCGCGAGTCGGCCGACCTGGTGTCCATGATGGTCGGGGTCGACGAGGTCATCGAAGTCTCCGACCTCGGCCTCGCCCGCGCCGCCACCGGCGGCTGGGACCACGTCTATTCCCTCTCCAACGACACCCCGAGCGCCTCCATCGCCACCCTGGCGGCGAACGGCCGTCCGATCACCGGCTTCGGCCTCGCCCGCGGCGTGCTCTCCCCCAGCAATGACGCCGCCCGCGCCTGGCTCGAAATGGCCGCCTTCGACCGCCTCAAGCAGGCCAACACCCGCTCCTACCAGCGCATCATGCTCGACATCATCGGCCATGACGGCGCCTTCGCCCCCCCTGCCCTCCACATCCCCCCCGCCCTCGCCGACGCCGCCGAGGCGCGCGTCCGGGCCATGCTGCCCACCGGCCGCCGCCCCCGCGTCGCCATCAACGTCGGCGCTGGCGGCCGCTGGCCCAAGAAGATGCTCGACGCCCCTGCCATCGCCGACCTCGTCGCCCGCCTGCGCGCCCGCGCGCCAGTCGACGTCCTGCTCGTCGGCGGCGCCGCCGAGGAGCAGAAAACCGCCGAGGTCAAAGCTCTCGTGGCCGGCGACCCTCACGTCCAGGCCGCCCTCACGCCCCAATCCATCCCCCACTTCGTCGCCATGCTCGCCACCGCCGACGCGATGCTCTGCGGCGACACCCTGGCGCTCCACGTCGCCAGCGCCGTCGGCCTGCCCACCGTCGCCATCTTCGGCCCCACCAGCCTGCCGGAAATCGCCGATTTCGATGGCCTGATCCACAAGATCGCTACCCCCGGCCTCGCCTGCCTCGGCTGCTACGGCGACTGCAGCAAGACCGACAACTGCATGACATTATTGGATATCGATAGTCTGATCGCCGCCATCCTCGCCCGCCTTCCCGCGGCCGCCTGAGCCATGCGTATCTTCTTCGTCGCCCAGCGCGTCCCCTTCCCGCCCGACCGCGGCGACAAGATCACCACCTATAACGAAGTCCGCCACCTCGCCCGCACCCACGAGGTCCACGTCTTCTGCACCGCCGACGGCGACGCCGACATGGAAAACGTCGCCGGCGCCCAGGGCATGGCCGCCAGCGTCACCGCCATCCCCGTCCACCCCTGGCGCGGCAAGCTCCGCGCCCTCGCGGCCCTGGCCACCGGCGCCCCCCTCTCGGTCGCCATGATGAACGAGCGCGCGCTCCACGCCGCCATCGCCGAGGCCCACGCCCGCCTCAAGCCCGACCTCATCCTGGTCTACTCCTCCAACGTCGCCCAGTTCGCCGAACCCTTCGCCGCCACACCGCGCATCATGCAGTTCGCCGACCTCGACAGCCTGAAATGGACCCGCTACGCCGCCGAAAGCGGCCCGCCGATGCGCTGGATCTACGCCCTCGAAGGCCGCCGCCTGCTCGCCTACGAGCGCCGTATCGCCCACGCCTTCACCCACTCGCTGCTCTGCACCGACGCCGAACGCGCCGAATTCGAGGCCGCCATCCCCGGCGCCCCCGTCAGCACCGTCCGCAACGGCGTCGACCTCGACTACTTCCAGACCAGCCACACCCCGAAAACCCCGGGGAACCTGGTCTTCACCGGCGTCATGGACTACCGCCCGAACGTCGACGCCGTCGAATGGTTCGCAACCGCCATCCTCCCCCTCATCCAGGCCGAAATCCCCACCGCCACCTTCACCATCTGCGGCAGCCGCCCCAACGCCGCCGTCCAGGCCCTCGCCGCCCGCCCCGGCGTCACCGTCACCGGCCGCGTCCCCGACGTCCGCCCCTTCCTCGACACCGCCGACATCTTCGTCGCCCCCCTGCGCATCGCCCGCGGCATCCAGAATAAAGTCCTGGAAGCCATGGCCATGAACCTGCCCGTCGTCGCCTCCGAACCCGCCTGGGCCGGCACCGCCATCCCCCGCGGCGAAGGCATCGAAGCCGCCGACGACCCCGCCACCTACGCCGCCCTCATCGTCGCCCTGCTGCGCAACCCCACCCGCCGCACCACCATGGGCGCCACCGCCCGCGCCGCCGTCGAACGCGACTACGCCTGGGACGGGCAACTCGCGGCGCTCGATGCCGTTATCGCCAAGGCGGTCGGGACGTAAGGCAAGGGAAGAGCCTCCGGCGGCCTAGGGCCGAGAGGCCCTAGGAACCCATCACACTCTTGGCTGGATCAACGGCCTTCGGTCGCTATCGCACGATCTCGCCGCGATCACTGGCGAAGCCCAAAACGATCATGGACGCGCACGATGGTCCCTGCGCGTCCATGGATCGCTTGCCTGCGGCGCCAAGAAAGCCGTAATCAACTGAAGGCCATCGCCCCCGCAGCTCAAAACACATTGGGTTCTCAGGGCCTCTCGGCCCTGAGCCGGCGGAGCCTTGCCTTGCCTCACCCGCCCCTGGACGTCTTCGACCCAGCCACCGCGTTCACCGCCGTCGCTGCGATTTCGGCCATCAGCGTCCGCCCGGCATCGGTGTGCTCCACCAGCACACTGCGCCGATCCGCCGGATCGGGCCGACGGCGCGCCAGGCCCAATTCCGTCAGCTTGTCGAGCGCCCGCGTGATGACCGACTTCGAGACATCGAGCGCCGCCGCGAGACCGCGTACGGTGTGGTCCTTGTCCACGGTGTAGCAGGTCAGAAATACGCCCAGCTGATGCGCCGACAGCGCCGGCCCGTCGCGCCGCACGAGGCTGACGATGACCTCCCGCAGGATCGCCGCGGCCGTGTCCGATGAAATGATGCTCGACATTGCGTGTTCCCTGTAGCGGCCGCCAGCGAAAATCGCGGCCTTTTCAAGGGGACATCATCGGCGCAGGGGAACGGTTCGGGTCAAGAAACGTAAGGTAACGACGGGCCTTTTCAGGACAGGGCGGCTATGCCCCGCAGCGTCAGCTCGCGCCCGCGCAGGCAGGCGACGTGGCGGCCGGGCGCGATTTCCTCGAGTTCGGGGGTCTCGACCTTGCAGCGCGCCTCGGCATAGCGGCAGCGCGGATGGAAGGCGCAGCCGGGCGGCGGGTTGGCGGGATCGGCGATGTCGCGCTCGAGGATGATCCGCGTGCTCACCGCGCCCGGCACCGGGGTGGGCGCCGCGGAGAGCAGCGCCTCGGTGTAGGGATGCAGCGGCGTGTCGAACAGTGCCTCGGTCTCGGCGAGCTCGACGATCCGCCCGACATACATGACGGCCACGCGGTCGCTGACGTGCTTCACCACGCTGAGGTCATGCGCCACGAACAGGTAGGTCAGCTTCAGCTGGTCCTGCAGGTCGAGCATGAGGTTGAGGATCTGCGCCTGCACGGACACGTCGAGCGCCGACACCGGCTCGTCGGCCACGATCAGCGAGGGGTTGAGTGCCAGCGCCCGGGCAATGCCGATGCGCTGCCGCTGTCCGCCCGAGAAGGCATGCGGGAAGCGGCTGATATAGGCCGCCGGCAGCTGGACGAGTTCCATCAGTTCAAGGACCCGTTTGCGCCGTTCCTCACGGTCCGTCATGCCGTTGATCAGCAGCGGCTCGCCGATGATATCGCCGACCACCATGCGCGGATTGAGCGACGAATAGGGGTCCTGGAACACCATCTGCATATGCCGCCGCAGCGGCCGCAGCTCGCCGCGGCGGAGCCCTGCGAGATCGACCGTCTTGCCGTCGACGACGAACTTGATCGAGCCAGCGCTCGGCGCCATCGCCCTGAGAATGCAGCGCGACACAGTGGTCTTGCCGCAGCCGCTCTCGCCCACCAGCGCCAGGGTTTCCCCCTTGCGGATCGAGAAACTCACCCCGTCGACAGCGCGCACCTGCCCGACCACCTTGCGCAGCAGCCCCTTGCGGATCGGGAAATGCTTCTTGAGGCCGCGCACCTCCAGCAGCGTCACAGCCTCGCTCATGGCCGCCCTCCATGCAGGAAGCAGCGCACCTGGCGATGCTCGGTATCGATCGCCGGCGGCTCGGAGGTCTCGCAGAGGTCGCCGATGATCTCGGAGCAGCGCGGATGATAGGCGCAGCCCTTCGGCCGATTGAACGGATGCGGGATCGAGCCCGAAATCGTCGGCAGCCGCGTCCGCGGCTTGGCCATCACGGTCGGGATCGAGCGCAGCAGCGCCCGCGTATAGGGATGGTCCGGCTTGGCAAAGATATCCGCCACCGGCCCGGTCTCCACCGCGCGGCCGAGATACATCACCGCGACGTCGTGGGCCATTTCCGCGATCACCCCCATGTCGTGGGTGATCAGGATGATCGCCAGCCCCCGCTTCTCCTGCAGGTCGCGCAGCAGGTCGAGGATCTGCGCCTGCGTGGTCACGTCCAGCGCCGTCGTCGGCTCGTCGGCGATCAGCACCCGCGGATCGCACGACAGCGCCATCGCGATCATCACCCGCTGCCGCAGCCCGCCCGACAGCTGGAACGGATACTCATCCACCCGGCGCGACGGCTGCGGCACGCCGACCATGTCGAGCAGCTCGATCGCCCGCGCCCGCGCGTCCTTCTTGTCGAGCCCCATATGGAGGGTGATGCCCTCCATGATCTGGTTGCCGATCGTGTAGTACTGGCTGAACGAGGCCATCGGCTCCTGGAACACCAGCGCGATCTCGGGCCCGCGCACCGAGCGCATCTGGTTTTCGTTGAATTTCAGCAGATCGACCGGCGCGCCGCCCTTGGCCTGGCGCAGCAGGATCTGCCCGCCCGTCACCTTGCCCGGCCGCTCGACGATGCCCAGGATCGAGCGCGCCGTCACCGACTTGCCGCAGCCGCTCTCGCCGACCACGCCGAGCGTGCGCCCCTCGAACACGTCGAAGCTCACGCCATCGACGGCGCGCACCGTGCCCTCCTGTGCCGCGAACTCGGTGTGCAGGTCGCGAACCGAAAGAATGGGCTCAGCCATAGGGGTCCGCCGCGTCGCGCAATCCGTCACCCAGGAAGTTGAAAGCCAGAATCACCAGAATCACCGGCACGGCGGCCGCCAGCAGCCATGGCGCCAAGGCCAGCGACTGGATCGACTGGGCATCCTGCAACAGGATCCCCCAGCTGATCGCCGGCGGCCGCAGCCCGAGCCCGAGGAAGGACAGCGACGTCTCGCTGATGATCATTGCAGGGAGCGCCAGGCTGACGGCGGCGATGATGTGGCTCATGAAGCTCGGCAGCATGTGGCGGAAGATGATCCGCCCGGTCGATGCGCCGGCAAGCTCGGCCGCCATCACGAAATCCTCCTCGCGCAGCGCGAGGAATTTTCCGCGCACGACGCGCGCCAGATCCGTCCATGCCAGAAGCGAAATGATGATGGTGATCGAGAAATAGACCTGCGTCACGCTCCAGTCGTTCGGCAGCGCCGCCGCCAGCCCCAGCCACAGCGGGATCGTCGGCATCGAGCGGATCACCTCGATGGTCCGCTGGATCACCGTATCGATCACCCCGCCATACAGCGCCGACAGCCCGCCCAGCAGCACGCCAAGAAACAGGCTGATGGACACGCCCACCAGCCCGATCGTCAGCGACACCCGCGTCGCCACCATCAACCGCGACCACACGTCGCGCCCGAGCTGATCGGTGCCGAGAATGAAGATACCATCCCCGCGCTCCGGGTTGCGCAGTGCGAACAGATGGGTGTTCGTGGTGAGGCCGAGGAAGCTGTACTCATAGCCCGGCGCGAAGAAATCCACCCGCACATGCCGGCTCGGATCGACCGTATAGATCAGCTTGAACGTCTTGGGATCGCGCACGCCCTTCAGCCCGTTCACATAGGGATTGAACGACCCGTCGGCCTCGAAGAAATGCACCGGCTGCGGCGCGATATAGCTCGTGCGCGAATCCGTCGCATGCGGATCCGTCGTCGCCAGGAAGTCCGCCGCGACCGCGACCAGATAGAACAGCGCCACCACGACCGCGCTGATCATCGCCACCTTGTGCCGGCGGAACCGCCACCACGTCAGCTGCAACTGCGTCGCCACCGCGAAGCGCTCGGCCTGGCTCAGCTTCGGCTTGCGCCGCCCGAAAAGGAAACCGAACATCGCTCAGTCCATCTGATGGCGCAGGCGGGGATCGACCCACATCAGCACCAGATCCGAAATGAACGTGCCGATCACGGTCAGCACCCCGAGCAGCAGCACGATCGAGCCCGCGAGGAACATGTCCTTCGCCACCAGCGCCTTCACCAGCAGCGGCCCCACCGTCGGCAGCCCCAGCACGATCGAAATGATCACACTGCTGGAGACCAGCGCCGGAAACAGATAGGCGATGTTGGAGGCAAACGGATTGAGCGCGGCCCGCACCGGATACTTGATGATCGTCCAGCGCTCCGACAGCCCCTTCGCCCGCGCCGTCACCACATAGGGACGCCGCAGTTCATCCAGCAGATTGGCCCGCATGATGCGGATCAGCTGCGCCGTGCCCGACAGCGCCAGGATCAGCGCCGGCAAGGGCAGATGGCCGATCAGGTCCCACACCCGCCCCCAGCTCCAGGGCGCCAGCGCATATTCGGCCGAGAACAGCCCGCCCACGCTCATGCCCAGCTGGGTGAAGGCGAAATACATGATGATCAGCGCCAGCAGGAAGTTCGGGATCGCGATGCCCAGGAACCCCACCAGCGTGAACAGATAGTCGGCCAGCGAATATTGCCGCACCGCCGAATAGATCCCGATCGGCAACGCCAGCCCCCAGGTCACGATCAGCGCCGAGAACGACAGCAGCAGCGTCAGCCAGATCCGGTCGCCGATCACCTCGGTCACCGGCCGCCGCCACTCCATCGATTCGCCGAAGTCGCCCGTCACGATGCGCGTGATCCACTTGAGATACTGCACATAGACGGGCTGCCCGAGCCCATACATCTGCCGCATCGCATCCGCCGCCTCCGCCGTCACCGACGAGCCGGAAGCCGCGAGATTGGCGATATACGCATCGACGAAGTCGCCCGGCGGCAGCTGGATGATCGCGAACGACAGCACCGAGATCATCCACACCGTCAGCACGCCGAGCAGCAGGCGGCGCGTGATGAAAGCGATCACGGCGCCGCCCTGTCAGCCAGGATCATGACTTGTAGAACCACGTCTCGGGCCGCGCGCTGCCCGGCGTCCGGCAATGCTGCGCGATGCAGGTCCGGCCCGGGATATTGCCCAGGCGCCGGCTCGCCATGCGCACGCCCATCAGCGCCGGCGACTGACCGCAGGTGCCGATGGTGAACTGCTGGTCGACCATGATCTTCCAGATCTCCTGGGCGATCTTGTTGCGCTCGGCCTCCTGCTTGCCGGCCGCCGAGCGGAACAGCTCGAGCGCCTCGACCATCTTCGGATCCGACGGCTTGGTGCCCTGCGCCCCGTTCGAGGCATACCACTTCGCATGCTCGATGCCGTAGGCGCCGCTGGCGACGTCGGTCGGCAGCGCCCAGCTCGAATAGAGATACAGCAGCTCGGTGCCGCCATTCGTCCACACGAAGATATGGTGGTCGCTCTTCAGCAGGCGCGTGAACGCCAGCCCGCGCTCGGCCTCCTTCACGTCGCCGTAGATGCCGATCTTGCGCCAATGCTGCGCGATCATTTCGGCATGCTTCGGCCAGTCCATGAACGCCTTCACCGCCAGCAGCTCGATCACCACCCGCTTGCCGTTATCCGGCCGCAGGCGATAGCCCTCGCTGTCCTTCTTGGTCAGGCCAAGCCCGTCGAGCAGCTTGTTCGCCGCCGCCACGTCCAGCGTCGACCATTTCTTGCGCCATTCCGGCCCTGGATTCTCCGGCATCGTCTCCGCCGGGCACGACGAGCCTGGCGTCGCCAGCCCGAGCCAGAACGTCTCGTTCATCTGGTCGCGATCGATGCCCATCGACAGCGCGCGCCGGAAATCCGCCGTGCCCAGCAGCTTGCCGATCAGCTCGTCGCCGCGGAAATCCATGTTCACATGCAGCGTCGTGTCTGCGCCGTTGAAGGCGAGATCGAGATGCACGTCATACTTGCCGCGGTCCCGGTTCTCCAGGATCACCGGCAGCTTCTGCAGGTCGATGTGCCGCTCCTGCAGGTCGAGCTCGCCGGCCATCGCCTTGAGGTTCACCACTTCGATATTCTCGGCCAGGGTCATCACGACCTTGTCCATATACGGCAGCTGGTTACCCTCGGTGTCGACGGCGTAATAATACGGATTGCGCTCCATCGACCAGGTCGGCGTGTTGATCGGCGTCACCGTCCGCCACGGACCCAGCGTCGGCAGCTCCGGATTGAGCTCCCAGTCCTTCTTGACGTGCAGCATGCGCACCCAGCTCTCGAAGCCGGCCGCCTTCGCCTTGGCGGTCACCTCGGCCTCCGAGGAATACTTCGGCAGGAACTGCTTCAGGTAATGCGCCGGCGCATACCCCGCATAGGAGTTGCCGCCCGACTGCCGCGTCGCCTGCCCGCCGCCGATCAGCGTATCGCCCGCGAGCATCGAGGGGAACAGGAAATACGGATTCTCGAACACGAACTGCACCGTCGTCTCGTCGACCTTGACGACCTTGCCCGGCTTGCCGCCGGCCGACATGTCCGCGATCGGCGCCGGCACGATGTCCTTGTTGAGGTACATGTCCTCATACCAGAACACGAAATCATCCGCCGTGAACGGCGCCCCATCGCCCCATTTCATGCCCTTGCGCAGGAACAGCGTAGTCGTCTTGCCATCCGCGCTCAGCTCGTAGCCCTTGGCCACGCAGGGAACGATCTTGCTGCCGGTGAAATCCCAGAACAGCAGCTTGTCCGACGCCATGATGCGGTTGCCGTTCTCGCCGTCCGACGGCCCGATGAACGCCCGCCGCCAGGTCCCGCCATACTTGCCGGTGCTCTCCACCGGCTTGATCACCATCGGCTCCTCGGGAATGCGCTTCTCGACCGGCGGCAGCTTGCCCGCCTTCACCAGCTCCGCCAGCTGCGGCGCCTCGTTGAACTTCGCCGGCTTCGGACCTCCCGCGGGAATCGGCCCCTCGAGCTTGCCGACGAGGCCCGACTGCGTCACCGAGCCCGACGCGGCAACGGCCTGCGCCAATGCCTGGCTGGCCGGCGTGGCCGCGGCAAGGGCAGACGCATAGCCCAGGAAAGTCCTGCGATTGGTCATCTGTTTCTTCTCCCAGTGGCGAAGGCGCGCGTTGGCGCCCACGTGGACGTGATCGCAACCTAGGCGATGCGCCCGCCGCGATCCAGAGGGGATCGCGGCGTCACCGGGCCGTCAGGGCGAAAACCTCAGCCCTTCTTGTTCGCCGCGATCAGCTTCTCGTAAACGGCCACATAGTCCGCCGCCATCCGCGCGCTGGTGAACCGCTTATCGAACTGCGCCCGGATCTTCGTGCGGTCCAACTCGCCCAGCCGCCCGCAGGCCGCGATCGCCTCGTCCACGTTGTCGACGATGAACCCGGTCAGCCCGTCATCCATCACCTCCGGCACCGACCCGCGCCGCATCGCGATCACCGGCGTGCCGCACGCCATGCTCTCGATCATCACCAGCCCGAACGGCTCCGGCCAGTCGATCGCGAACAAGGTCGCCTTCGCCCGGCCGAGAAACTCCGGCTTCTGCGCGTCGTTGATCTCGCCGATGAACTCCACATGCGCATGCGCCAGCAGCGGCTCCACCGACTCCTTGAAATACTCCGCATCCGCCTTGTCGACCTTCGCCGCCACCTTCAGCCGCGTGCCGCAGGCCCCGGCAATGCGGATCGCCCGCTCGATCCCCTTCTCCGGCGAGATCCGCCCGAGGAAGGCGAAATACTCGCCCTTCTCATCGCCCTTGCCGCTCGCCTCCGGCACATGCAGCAGGTCCTTCGGCATCCCATGCAGCACCGTCGCCGCCCACCCCAGGTCCGGCAGCGGCTTGCGCTGGCTGTTCGAAATCGACACCAGCGGCACATGCGGGAACGAGCGATACACCGCCGCGAACTCCGGCAGATCAAGCCGCCCATGCAGCGTGGTGACGAACGGCACCCCCAGCCGGGTGAACACCGAATTCGGCCAGTAGTCGATATGGAAATGCAGCACATCGAACTCATGCGCCCGCTGCGCCACATGCTCGATCAGGATCGCATAGGTCGCCACCCAGTCCCTTATATCCGGGTCCAGCCGCAACGCCCGCGGCCACGGCGCATCCAGCTTCGCCGACGTCTCCGAATCCCCCGAGGCGAACAAGGTCACATCATGCCCCGCCGCCACCAGCGCCTCGGTCAGCGAATACACAACCCGCTCGGTCCCCCCATACAGCTTGGGCGGCACGGCCTCGAACAAGGGGGCGATCTGGGCGATACGCATGGTCGTCAGGCTCCAAATTGGCTTCGGCGCCGAATTAGGCGCCGGTTGTGGCGAAACGACGGCGAAATCACCGCTTTTCCGCGATCAACCGTTCATACAACGCCACATACTCCTCCGCCATCCGCCGCGCCGTCCACCGCTCCTCGAACCGCGCCCGCACCCCCGCCCGCGAAATCTCCCCCAACCGCCCACAGGCCGCCACCGCCTGCTCCACCGTATCCACCACAAACCCCGTCACCCCATCCTCGATCACCTCCGGCACCGACCCCTTGCCGAACGCGATCACCGGACACCCGCACGCCATCGCCTCGATCATCACCAGCCCGAACGGCTCCGGCCAGTCGATCGGGAACAACAACGCCTTGGCCCCCGACAGAAACCCCGGCTTCTGCCCATCATCGATCTCCCCGATGAACGCCACATCATCCCCCTCCAGCAGCGGCGCCACCACCTGGTCATAATACGGCGCATCCTCCTCCCCCACCTTCGCCGCCACCACGAGCTTCTCCCCACACGCCGAAGCAATGGCGATCGCCGCCTCAATCCCCTTCTCCGGCGAAATCCGCCCCAGAAACGCAAAATACCCCGGCTCCGCCTCAACCGGCCGCAACAACTCCCTGGGCATCCCATGCAAAATCGTCGCCGCGAAATTCAGATGCGGCATCGGCACCCGCTGCCGATTGGAAATCGACACCAACGGCACCTCGGGAAACAGATCATAAATCTGCGGAATCCACGCCTGGTCCAACCGCCCATGCAACGTCGTCACAAACGGCACATCCTGCCGCGAAAACACCGAAAACGGATGAAAATCGATGTGAAAATGCAGCACATCAAACTCCCCCGCCTGCCGCCGCACCAACTCGATCATCCGCGCATACGGCGCGTTGTTCACCTCGAAATTCCGCTGAAACCGCGCCGCCTCCGCCCGCATCGGCTGCAACCTGGCGGACGTCCGACTGTCCCCCGTCGCAAACAACGTCACATCATGCCCCATCCCCACCAACGCCTCGGTGAGCCAATGAACCACCCGCTCCGTCCCCCCATAACGACGCGGCGGAACGGCTTCGAACAACGGAGCAACCTGGGCAATGCGCATCCCAAACCATTCGCGCCAGACTGAGGCAGCGTCAAGGCGAAGAAAGCAAAGGCGCTCCGCGGGCCAAGGGCCTTGCCCTTGGATCCCATTGCCTCTCGCGGCTGTGGAACCAGCCTTCAGTCGAAATCCCAGGATCTCTGACGCGCATCTTAGCGCGGCGACGAAAGCGACAGCGGTTTGGCTTCAAACCGCGATAGCGTTCCACTCAACAACCGCACCCTTTAACCGTGGAGACCGGCGAAGCCCAGAAACACCTAGCGACCGCACAGCGTCCCGTGCAGTCGCATGATTCGATTGCCTGCGGCGCAAAGAAAGACGTTATCAACTGAAGTACGAACATCCAGCCGCGTGAGGTGATGGGTTCTTAGGGCCTCTCGGCCCTAAGCCGGCGGAGCCTTGCCTTACCCCTTGCCTGCAGCCTACTCGATCGTCTCATCCACCCGCGCCATCACCAGCGGCGGTATCACCAGCCCCAGCGCCGCTGCCGTACGCAGGTTGATCACCAGTTCGAACGCGGTCGGCGCCTGGATCGGCAGGTCCGCCGGATTTGCCCCGCGCAGGATCCGGTCCGCGTAGCCCGCGGCCTTGCGAAACTGGTCCTGCTGGTTCGGCCCGTACGATGCCAGCCCGCCGGCCACGACAAAATAGCGGAACGGATACACCGCCGGCAGCCGATGCCGCCCAACGGCGGCGATGATCACATCGCGATGCGTCGTCGCCACGGGATTGGTAATCACGATCACCGCCCCGCCACCCGCCTCGGCAAAGCCATCGACCGCGCGCTCGATATCGCCGGCGGAGCGGATATCGGCCGAGCCCACCTCGATCCCCAGCCCCGGCCCAGCAGCCTGGATCGGCGTGAACCGGGCGAGATTGGACGGGTCCTGGCTGCTGAGCAGCACCAGCACCCGCGACACCCCCGGCGCCAGTTCCTTGACCAACTCCAGATACTTCGCGTTCGACGCCGTCAGCACCGTGGTGAAGCCAGTGATATTCCCGCCCGGCCGCGCCCAGCTCTGCACCAGCCCCGCCGCCACCGGGTCCGACGCGCTGCCGAACACGATCGGTATCCGCGCCGTCGCCTCCGCGAGCGCGGCAACGGTCTGCACACTCGTGGTGGCGAACAGCAGGTCTGGCGCCTGCGCCACCAGCGTCCTGGCATGCGCCCGCAGCGCCGCCGGATCGCCGCCGGCATAGAGAATATCCAACCGCAGGGTCCGCCCCTCCACCCATCCCCGCGATTGCAGGACCTCGCGGAACGTCCGCAGCATCCACTGCACGTTCGCATCGTCTTCCGCGCTCGGACTGAGCACGCCGATCCGCGTCACCGCCGCCATGGTCTGCGCCCGCGCGCCGCCGACCGCCGTCAGACCCATGCCGCCGCCGATCAGCGCGCGCCGTTGCAGCACCATCAACGCCTAGCCCCTCGCCACCCCGGCCACCCCGGCCACCCTAACGCCTGCGGCCCCGATCCATCAACGCAACGGGTATTGCCGCGGCCACCCGCACTCACCCCTTCCCCCCCATCCCCGCAATCCGCTCCTCCAGCCCCTTGATCACCGCGATCAGCTGCGCGATCTCCGTCTCCCGCAGCAGGTCCACCTTCTGGTGCAGCAACTCGATCTCCAGCTCCGCCTTCCGGTTCACGTCATAGTCGTTCTTCGCGTCCGCCCGGTCGATCGCCGACTGCCGGTTCTGGCTCATCATGATGAACGGCGCCGCGTAGGCCGCCTGGAACGACAGCACCAGGTTCAACAGGATGAACGGATACGGGTCCCACGCCTGCACCCACCCCACCACGTTCAGCACCATCCACGCCACCAGCACCGTGCTCTGCACGATGATGAATGCCCACGACCCCACCATCGCCGCCACCCCGTCGGCGATCCGCTGCCCCCGCGTCAGCTCCATCGACGCCGGCATCTGCGCCCGCCGCCGCGCCGCCCGCAGCGCGTACAGCAGCTTCACCTCTTCCTCGTGCAGCACGCTTCCCAGCGAATGATTGCTCGACATGGCCTGAACTCCCCCAAAATTGTCCTGTCACCCTGGCACACACCGCCGTATTGATGCACGCCCCGCCTGATTTGGGCCGCAAACCCGGCGTATGCCCCGCCCACGCCATTCAAGAGACGCCCGCCCGTGACCTCAGCCCCCCCCTCCATCACCCGCTTCCAGGGCCGCCCCCTGGCCTTCCTCTTTCACTATGTCGGCCGCCACCGCCTCGGCCACGCCATCATCATCTCCGCCGTCGTCCTCGCCGTCGTCTGCTCCGTCCTCACCCAGTACGGCCTCAAATCCCTCATCGACGTCGTCTCCCGTGGCCCCGCCGCCCCCGGCGTCGCCAGTGCCTCCTGGACCGCCTTCGCCGTCCTCTGCGGCCTCATCGCCGCCGACAACTTCCTCTGGCGCATCGCCGGCTTCACCGTCGCCCGCGTCTTCGTCCGCGTCACCGGCGACGTCCGCTCCGACCTCTTCCTCCACCTCGCCGGCCACTCACCGAGTTACTTCTCCGAGCGCCTCCCCGGCACCATGGCCAGCCGCATCACCGCCACCTCCAACGCCATCTTCCAGACCGAGAGCACCGGCACCTGGAACGTCATCCCCCCCTGCCTCGCCGTCTGCGTCGCCATCCTCCTCATCGGCTCCGTCAACCCGCTGATGGCCATCTCCCTCGCCGCCGTCTCCCTCGCCATGGCCGGCTTCGTCTTCTGGCTCGCCGAGCGCGGCACCCCCATCCACCGCACCTTCGCCACCCACGCCGCCGGCGTCGACGGCGAGCTCGTCGACATCATCTCCAACATGCACGTCGTCCGTGCCTTCGGCGCCACCTTCCGCGAACACACCCGCATCGACGGCCGCATCGACGCCGAAATGGCCGCCCGCCGCCGCTCCCTCTACTACCTCGAGAAACTCCGCCTCCTCCACGCCGTGATGACCGCCCTCATCACCACCGGCCTCCTCGCCTGGGCCATCATCATGTGGCAGCGCGGCGAAGCCACCGCCGGCGACATGGTCCTCATCACCTCCCTCGGCTTCACCATCCTCCACGGCACCCGCGACCTCGCCGTCTCCCTCGTCGACCTCACCCAGCAGGTCGCCCGCCTCGAGGAAGCCATCACCTCCCTCCTCACCCCCCACGAACTGCCGGACTCCCCCAACGCCCCCGCCCTCCCCTCCACCGGCCCCGGCCGCGTCACCTTCGAACACGTCCGCTTTGGCTACCCCGGCCGCGAACCCGTCCTCAAATCCCTCGACCTCACCATCGAACCAGGCCAGCGCGTCGGCCTCGTCGGTGCCTCCGGCGCCGGCAAATCCACCATCATCGCCCTCCTGCAACGTTTCTACGACGTCCAGGCCGGCCACGTCCGCATCGACGGCGAAGACATCTCCGAAATCACCCAGGAGAGCCTGCGCGCCATGATCGCCATCGTCCCCCAGGACATCTCGCTCTTCCACCGCACCATCATGGAAAACCTCCGCTACGCCCGCCCCGACGCCTCCCAGGCCGACGTCCTCGCCGCCGCCGACATCGCCCGCTGCCGCGAATTCATCGAAGCCCTCCCCGAGGGGTTCGACACCATGGTCGGCGACCGCGGCGTCAAACTCTCCGGCGGCCAACGCCAACGCCTCGCCATCGCCCGCGCCCTCCTCAAAGACGCCCCCATCCTCCTCCTCGACGAAGCCACCTCCGCCCTCGACAGCGAATCCGAACAAGCCATCCAACAGGCGCTCGACGTCCTCATGCGCGGCCGCACCACCATCGCCATCGCCCACCGCCTCTCGACGCTGAAAAACTTCGACCGCATCGTCGTCATGGACCACGGCCGCATCATCGACGACGGCCCCCCCGACATCCTCGCCAACCGCCCCGGCCCCTACCGCGACCTCCTCAGCAAACAAATGATGGGCGGCTCCAAAGCCACCGCCGAGGAGGAAGCCTCAGAGTAGAAGGCGGGCTCCGCCCGAACCCGCCGGGGGCCGCGCCCCCGGACCCGCGCCAAATCGTTCCGGTGGCCACCTGCGCCGGCTTCTCGTCCTCCTCACCCCTCCGCGCCGACCTGCCCTACGCCCTCCGGCTCAACCCAGTAGCGCAACAATCCCGCCGTCCCCACCTCCAGTCGCCGCGCCCCGCCCACCGCGATCTCTCCCGCCCCGTCCGTCCACCGCAGCCCATCCTCCGCCGGATGCCACCCCGCCCCCAGCCGCCCACCCCCCAGCCCCACCGCGACCCCATCGAGCGCCAGCCCGGTCACCGCCACCCCCAGCCGCCGCCGATCCTCATCGCCAACCCGCACCTCCGCCGGCACCGCGGAGCGCGACACCAATCGAACCCGCGACACCCCCGCCGGCAGATCGAACCCAAGCCCGCGCTCCGTCGCCCGCGGCACGATCCGCCGCCCGCCGATCTCCAGCCCTAGATCCGCATCTTCGCTCAGCGCAAACCCCATCTCCCCCGCTTGCGCCAACAACCCCGCCCGCGCCGCCGCCACCTGCGCCCCACCCAGCGCCAACACCGCGCACGCCGCCGCACCCCATCGGCGCATCGCCGCGCCAACAAAATCCGCGTGTAGATCCATCACAGCCCCCCCATTGGCAAACGCCGCCCGGTTCCCGGTATCCAGGTAGCTCTCGCACGCAAGCCCATCCGCCAGCAGCACGTCATGCGCCTCCAGCTCGACGTGAAAATACCGCACCCGCTCCACCGCCTCCTGCACCACCGTCGCGCCATTCACCAGCAGCTTCACTGGGACCAACACCCCGCCCACGAACACCGCGTGATCCGGCGACAGCCACAAATCCCGATGCGGCTGCCCTGCCCCGAACGCCCCCGCCCGCACCCGCACCGGCCAAACCGAATCCGGCTCGGCGTGCCGCGCGCAGTCCACCTCCCGCTGCCCCACCCACACCACCGGCGCGAGTTTTACCCCCAACACCGTCACCACCCGATCCCCCACCCCGATCGCCTCCACCGGCACCTCGCCCCGCGCAGTCAGGATGCGGCTGCCCGCGGCAAAGCAGGCAACACCGATGCTCGTCCCCCCCGCATCCTGGGTCGCCGCAAACGTCTCTCCCGCATCATCCCCGACAAACGCCAGATACAGCGGCGCATCCCCTGTCAGCTGCATCAGCCCACCAGAGAACGAGGCGATCGTCTCGTGCGCCCCATCGATCCGCAGCACATCCACCGCATCCAGCCCGGCGAACGCTGGCCCACCCGTAAACCCGGCCACGTTCCCCTCGATCGTCCACGTCGCTCCCGCCTCCACATTCACCAGCGCGAAATTCTTGAATTGGCTACCAATCCCGCTGAGCATTCCCGTCGAACTGCCCCCCTTCGCCGGATCGGCGCCGGTCAGGTCGAGAATGTTCGTTCCGCCGCGGCCATCCACCACGCCCTGGAACAGCGCACTCGGCCCGATGAGCAGATAGTCATTCTCCGCCCCGCCCGCGACCGCTGTCCCCGCCGTCCCGACGATCGTCCCCCGCGATGCCACGGTGTCGACGGCACCGGATAGCTGAACGCCGGTGTTGCCACTGACGAAGCCGTCGTTCACCAGCGCCCCACCGCCCAGTTCGATTCCGTATTTACCTGCCACACTAGGCGTTCCGGCTGCAGCGATGACCGCCCCGGCGTTGCTGATATAACCCGCCCCCTCTATCGCGATGCCGTACTGGTCGCCTCTCACCAGCCCCGTCGCCTCGTTGCGGATGGTCCCGCCGCCTAAAAGGACAATGCCAAACAATCCGATAGCGCCAGGCGCCACCACCCCCGGCCCGCCGGCGATCGTTCCGAAGTTCGTCACAGTCGCGCTACCGGAGGTTGCCCAGACCCCGCTGAAGGCGCCTTCAAGCAGCGCGGCGGCATTGTCGGGTCCCCCGTTCGTCACCACGCCGCCCGCCGACAGGTTCACCGCCCAGCCTGTATTCGGCACTCCCGCTATCCCATCAGCCGTCACCGTGCCCTGGTTCAAAATGCTCCCGGGTGTAGAATATTCCAGGAAGATGCCGCTATTGGTCCCGCTGATTGTACCGCCATCGTTGTCGATCCATCCCCCATGGGTCAGCAGGATGCCATTCTGTGAAGTGCCGGGCGTTCCGATCAGACCCCGGTTGATGACCGTGCCAGCGTCGCCGGAAATCACTATGGCGGTGCCGCCGGCAATCACGCCGCTCGACTCGTTGCTGATGGCCCCACCGAAGTTCAGGCCAATGCCCGACAGGTCTCCCAGCAACGTTCCGAAGTTGTCCACCGTTGGGCCGAACCACAAGTTCGCGGACAACGCCGTATAGGAACCGCTGCCGTCGATGTAACGGTACTTGCCGATGGGAACCGCGATCGTCACCTCCGGAAGGATAAGCACCGACCGATCATCGAGGGTCGTCAGCCGCACCCCCACCGTCGAACTGGCCGAGATCGTCCGCCCCATGGCACCCTCCCGCTCACCAAGCGGGGCGACCCTCTCTGGCGGGATCACAACCGCCTGGTGTCGCAAGTAAGTCTACTTCATCGGCGCCGCGCGAACCTTGAGGTATATCAAAACCGGCGCCGAATTCGTTGCCTTGTCAGCCCGCGCAGCCCCTATTTCCAGGTCCCACAGGATGCGCGAAACCCACCGCCCCCCGAAACCACCCGCATCCCACCCGCTCAGTCGAACGGGTTCACCCACCCAACCCCCATCACCGCGAAATGCTTCTCATTCCGCGTCGCCACCACCAGGTCGGCGGTCACCGCAATGCTCGCCACCATCATATCCGCCATCCCCACCTCCACCCCCCTTTCCCGCGCCACCCGCGCCAGCGCCCGCAACTGCAACGCCTCCTCAAGTCCGAACGGCAAAACCCGCGCCGGATGAAACGCCAGAATTTGCCCGAGCCACGCCGCAAGCTCGCCGGCATGCCGCGTCGCCCCCTCCCCCTCCCGCTTGCCGATCCCCGCCGCGATCTCCGCCACCGCCACGATCGGCAACCACAGCCGCTCCGCCTCCGCCTCCAGCCACCGCCGCGCCCGCGCCTTCGCCGGCTCCGGCACAACCCGCCGATCCGGCGCCGTCGCCGACAACACGTTGGTGTCCAGCAGATAGCCCCGGCTCAAATACGAGCCCTCAAATATCCAGATCCCGCGGCGGCGCCTGATCGCGCTCGATTTCCCCCACCCCAGGAAACGACAACAGCAACGCCGCAAACGACGGCTGCGCCCCCTTCAGTGCCCGCCACTGCTCATACCCCAGCACCACCGCCACCGGCGCCCCATGCTTCGTCACCACGATCTCGTCCCCCCCGGCCGCATGATCCACCACCGATGAAAACGTCGCCTTCGCCTCGCGCAGCTGCATTTCCCGCATGATCGCACCTTATGACTACACGTGGTCATATTGTCCGAAAGCCGCGACAGTCAAGAACGCCCGCCGCGCTTTCGCCTCTCGGCCCTGGACAAGCAGCGCGCATTGCCCTGCGATCCAACTTCCATCCCACAAACCGGACCCACCCCGTGCCCCGCATCGCCATCATCTACTTCTCCGCCACCGGTACCACCGCCGCCCTCGCGGACGCCGTCGCCGCCGGCGCCGCCACCGCGGCCGACGTCCACACTCACCGCATCACCGCCGCCGATCTCACCGATTTCCGCTTCCGCAACGACGCCCTTATCGACATCGCCGACGCCGCCGACGCCATCGCCTTCGGCGCCCCCACCTACATGGGCGGCCCCGCCGCCCAGTTCAAAGCTTTTGCGGATGCCACCAGCGACCGCTGGACCGACCAACGCTGGCGCAACAAACTCGCCGCCGGCTTCACCTCCGGCGCCTGCCCCAACGGCGACCAAGCCCTGACGCGAAGCGAAGCGCAGCGGCGACGAAAGCGACAGCGGTTCCCCTTGGAACCGCGATAGCGATCTACTTCACAACCACTCTTCACCATCCTCGCCGCCCAACACGGCATGCTCTGGTGCAGCCTCGACATCCCCGGCGGCCAAGACCCCACCGGCCGCAACCGCCTCGGCACCCAACTCGGCCTCACCTCACAGACCCCCGACGCCGCCGACCTGGCCACCGCCCACCACCTCGGCCGCCGTCTCGCCCTTCTGTCGCGCCGCAACCCGTCGGATGGGTAAGCGAAGCGTGACCCCTCATGACCTACTGCGGATGAGCACACCTCAGGATCACCCCAACGCACCTCCCGCCCGCAACGCCGCCACCCCCTCCGTCACCCCATAGTAAACAATCACCAGCCCCGCCACCGGATCAGCCCACCACCACCCCAGACGCGCACCTTGCGCGGCGAGGCAAGCGACAGCGGTTGTCCTTACAACCGCGATAGCGCTCCACTCCACGACCGCACACACCCCACCCCCACCAGCACCGCCCCCGCCAGCGCAGCATCGATCAGCGTCACCCGCGCCTCCGTCATCAGCACCGCATTCCCCAGCGCCCGCCCCGTCGCCAGCTTCCCCCACGCCAGCAGCAGCATCACTCCGCAGGTCACCCCCAGCCACACCATCCCCAACCCCGAAGGCGCCGGCCGCGCCCCCGCCCACAACGTCCACCCCGCCTGCAAAAACACATAAACCGCCAGCGCCAGAAACGCCCCGCCGATCAGCCGAAGAGCCCGACCCTCCCCCGACGTTTCGCTCGGCGAAACGGCGACGGGAGCGACAGCGGTTCCCCTTGGAACCGCGATAGCGCTCCCCTCCACACCCACGCCTCCCCGAGCCCCACACCCCCGCAACTGCCAGACCACCACCACCGAAGCGAAAATCTCGATCGCGCTATCCAGCCCAAACCCCGCCAGCGCCGCCGACCCCGCCGCCACCGCCGCCGCCAGGCACACCCCCGTGCCCACCACGTTCCAGCCCAGCGTCACATATTCCAGATACAGCCCCCGACGGAGCAACCGATCAGCGTCCATGCCCGATGGCTACCACGCGCGCCGGAAAAACGCTCTTGCCCTGGATTTCGTGCTTGACAAAAATAACATAGTTAGTTATTTCTTGCGCCATGCCTCAACCCGCCGCCGCCCCCCTCCCGGATACGATCCGCGCTCACGCGCCGGAGGCCGCGCGCGCGTTCACCGCCATCATCGCCCGACTCATCGACTTCCTCGCCACCTTCCTCCGCCGCATCCCCCACCGCTTCCACATCGCCATCGCCCTCCACAACCGACTCAACCGCATCACCCGCCGCTTCGACC
>Ga0164296_1000092_pt1 | contig 111810 bp, 97 predicted proteins | sample GEODES057metaG_FD_113533 | JGI IMG/M metagenome (GOLD analysis project Ga0164296, IMG submission 113533) | Dystrophic lake water microbial communities from Trout Bog Lake, Wisconsin, USA - GEODES057 metaG | ecosystem: Environmental > Aquatic > Freshwater > Lake | place: USA: Trout Bog Lake...
AGGAACCTTCAAGACTCCCGTTGACTTTGTCGAAATACTGCGTCAACGAGGTGTAAAGAACTTCCTTGTTGCGGTGGCTCGGGCGACGTTCCGGCGTGCCGATGCTGAACGGAAACGGATTGCCGCTCGAATCAAGTGGAACCCATCCCGCCAGCCGGTAAGGATCGCTTAAGTAGCCGGATTCATTGCCAAAGGTGAAGGCCGCCGTCCAAATGGTTTTTGGCGAGAGCAGTTGCGAAACGCCGACAAGGGCTTCGGTGGCATATTTATCTGACCAGATTTCTTTGCTGGTGGTGTGGTCGGTGTTACGAACGGAATCGAAGTTCTGCGAGATGCCGTATTGGAGCGTGGTGTTTTTTTCGTTGAACTCAATCGCGTCATTCAGCGAAACGCCGTAGGACTGGTAATCACTTTCCTTGCTGTATGCAAAACTGGGTGTGAGCGTGTTGTTGCCGGTAATTTTGCTTTCCGCTTGTAGGCTCAAGGAACGGCGGTTGTCGTCCAAGTGCGTCAGGTTGACTTTGCCCGCCGGTGAAACCGTGCCGGTCGGGGTTGCGCCGGAAATGTTGTCGTAAACCAATTCGCCTTTGGCGGTGATGGCGTCCGTGGCTTTCTGCTCGAAGTAAACCGAATGCGTATTAATCGTCATCCGGTTGTTATCTTCTTTGTAATACTCGTAGCGGTAGTCCACTTGATCTTCAGCGCGCAGGAGTTGCGGCAGACTCAAGGTGAGACCGAGCGGCAGGCTGAAGCGCGCCAAATTCGCCGGGCGGGAAGCAGATTTATTTTTGCTCATAGCTATAAGGGTTCCAAAATTCTGTCTGAATCTAACAATTGCACCTTAAAAAGGCCGTGTAAGAAGGATTAAAAAAAATTTAAGTTTTGTGCCGCCGAGGTTGGGGTTTTGACGCAAGGCTGCAATCAGATGTGAAACGATTCCGGCTGTTCAATCAATGGAACCAGCAGCCGCGCGACATGATAGTCCACGCCGTGACGCCGTTGTAATTTCATCTCCGGTTCCAGGCGCAGTAACGCCGCCACCACGCGCAGTCCCAAGCCCAAAGTCGGCTCGGCGGTGTCCGTGCGACTCGCGCCGTTGCTGACAATGACCGCCGCAAATTTCCCATTGCGTTTTACCCGCACCGTCAGGTTGCCGCCGCCGTGTTTGAGCGCGTTGGTGAGCAACGTGTGGGTGATTTGTCGGACGTGACGCGGGTCGGCGGAGACCCAACATTCTGGCACGGATTTCAAGGTGAACTCGCGGTCCTGCTCGGCGGCAAGGAGTTGAAAATCTTCCACGACTTCCGCCACAGCCACTGACAAATTAAACACCGAACGCATCGCCATCACGCGGCCTTGTTCTGCGCGGGCAATCAACAAAGATTGATCTACGACGTGCGTTAATCGGTGCAGTTCACCTTCCAATTCATCCGCGAGTTCGGGCGCAATGCGCTCGCCGGCTTGCTCCACTTTCAGTCGCAGAATAGCCAGCGGCGTGCGCAACTCGTGCGCGACTTTCGCCGCGTAATTATTCATCTCCTCGAATGAATCGTCCAGTCGCGCCAGCAAATCATTCAACTGTCGAACGAGGTCGCGAAATTCGTAATCCAGCTCCGGTAGCGAAATCGGTTCGCCAAGATTGCCCGGATTTTTTGACTGCAATTGCCGGTTCACGTTTGCGATGGGACGCAACGACTGCCGCGCCAGCCAGTAACCGCCCGCCACCGCTACCGCCACAACTGGAATCAGCATCAGAAAGGACGTCTTCAGCAGACTGTCGGCAATTTGCTCAACTTCCGCCTCCGTCATGCTGTCGTGCAATTTCCAGTCCGGCAGGTCGGGATAAGTTTTATTGCACGCCTGCTGTAGCAATTCTTTTTCTAGAGTGAGATGCAGCACATAAATGAACACCGCGACGACGACCGCGAAACCGAGTCCATACCAGAGTGTGAGTCGCGACCGCAGCGATTTCACGGTTCGCCCTCCCGCAACGCGAAGCCCACGCCGCGCACCGTGTGAATCAGCGGCGGCAAACCTTCCTTATCGATTTTCCGGCGCAGCATCTTGATGTAAACATTCACGACGTTCGTTTCGGAATCGAAATGCTGATCCCAGACGTGTTCGACAATCGCCGTCTTGCTCACTGGTTTTGGTGAGGCATTGATAAGAAATTCCAGCAACGCGAATTCGCGCCGCGTCAGCTCAATTTTTTCGCCCCCGCGCCGTGCATCGTGCGAGACCAAATCCAATTCCAAATCCGCCACGCGCACGAGATTGTTGGCTTGTGGCCGTTGCCGCCGCAGCACCGCGCGCAACCGCGCCAGCAGTTCTACAATGGAAAATGGTTTGGTGAGATAATCGTCCGCGCCTGCGTCCAGTCCGCGCACTTTGTCCTCGATGTCGTCGCGCGCCGTCAGAAACATGACTGGTGCGAGCACGCCTTTGCGCCGCAGTAGTCGAACGACCGTGATGCCGTCTTTGTGCGGCATGTTGATGTCCAGCAACAACGCGTCGTAGGTGCTCGACTCCGCGAGCCAAAGCGCCTCGTCGCCGTCGTGCGCTACATCCACCGCGTAGCCTTCCGCCACAAGTCCGGCGCGGATGTGTTCCGCCACTTTGCGTTCGTCTTCAGCCAGTAGGATGCGCATAAAAATTGTCCATGGTTTCGCTTCTGATTATTTCTGAAACTCCATCTTGGAGAACAAACTTTCCAAATTGTTCAAACCCGTCTCCGTTTTCGCGTTCAACATCTGCCGGAGAAAATCTACACCGTCTTCCACCGTGCGAACAGATTTCGGCAACAACGCGCCCGCTGCGTTTGCGTGACCGCCGCCCTGAAATTTTTCCGCAATCCGGCGCGCCTCGCCATTCCGGCTGCGGAAACTGGCAAAAATGACATTCGACCGCCGAAACAATGTCACCAGCACTGTGTATTTCGTTCCGCCGCGTTCGAGTAATTGGTGCACGATGGAATTCGTATTGCCCACAATATTGTCCACGAAGCCAACCGTCGGCGAAATTTCTGAAATATTTTTTTTGCTCCACTCAAAACCAATCGGATCTTCCACGCGCCGTTTCACCGCCATGACTTCGAGGAGCGGATGGTCGAGCAATTTTTCCAGTTCGCCGCCGATGAGCGTGTGCAAATTCCAGAACTGATAAATCTTTACCAGCCCCGCGTAATCGCCAGCCACGTCAAAATCCGCGTCGTTCTCCAAAAATAAATCCGCCACGTCGTTCAGATGCACCAGTCGGTCGAGCGTCGGCGAGCCGAGACCATTTTGTTTGCACAATTCGTAGCAGAGCAGCCCGGCGGATTTTTTTATGTCGTGATGCAGATGGGCATTTTTCGGTGCGACTTCGGTGACGTGATGATCGACGACGAGCCAATCCTGTTTGTCCATGCGCGTCTCAAATGTGAAGTCCGTCACCCACGCCGCGCGTTCCCGCAGGTCGCGTTGCTTCCAGAAATTGTAGTGATAAGCCTGCAACGGAACTTTCTCACCGTAGAGGTGCATGGCGAGGCGCTGCAGCAAAAGTCCTGCGACAAATCCATCGAGGTCGCTCTCGTGGGTGATAATGACTTCCGGTTTGGGCAGCGTCAGCATGGCGGAAATTTAAATCACGGCAGCACGCGTGGCGAGTCGTGAATTTGCCGTTGTAACCACAACTGGGGACAAGCCAACGCGCCGCCGTGTGATACTCTGATTTCGTTGTTGGACGGCGAAAGCAGTCAGCCCTTGTGAAGTTGATTGCGAAAATTTTAGAGCGCCAGTTCTCATTGAGGCCGGAGTAGTGTCCGGCCTCTTTTCTTTGCCCTTGCGGGCGGCCACCATTTTCCCAAAGCAAATCGCGTTGGCTTTTCCGTTCTTGCCTGTTAATTTTCGCGCTCCATGTCCGAACCAATCAGCCCCAAGCCGCCGTTATCCAAAGCGCAGGTCTTTCTGCGCCGGCTGGCGTCCACGTTGCTGCTGTGGACGGTGATTCTCGCCGCGATGTTTTCCGGCAACCGTTTTATTTCCGACGGCGTATTCGTGTTGCTCGTCGCATTTCTGGCGCTGGCTGGGTTGGTGGAATTTTATGGCATGGTGGAAAAGCGTGGACTTGCTTGCTTCAAAATGGCTGGTGTCATCGGCGGCTTGCTGTTGATGGTGGGAACTTTTCTGAACGTGACCGGCCATCTCGGCACGAGCGGTTCACCTGCGCGCGTGAACGATTTTGAAACCGGCTTTTTGATTCTGTTCGTGCTCGGTCTATGCGTGCTGCAACTTTTTTCCAAAACCAACGCTGCCGGACTTGTGGCCATTTCCACGACTCTTTTCGGTTTGATGTATGTGCCGTGGCTATTGAACTTCATCCAGAAAATAAATTTCTTTCCATTTGCAGTCGGCAGTCCGGCGGACGCTGGTAAATTTTTCCTGCTTTATTTTATTCTCATCACCAAGTTCAGCGACATGGGTGCGTATGCCGTCGGCTCGCTCATCGGCAAACACAAAATGATTCCGCGCATCAGTCCCGGCAAAACGTGGGAAGGATTTTTTGGTGCCATTTTGGTTTCGACCGGTGCGAGTCTGGCGTTCGTGCATTTCTTCGGCGCGAAAATGGTTGGGATGAATTATCTCCACGCCGTGATCCTTGGCGTCATCTTGAGCATCACGGCGGTCATCGGCGATTTGATTGAATCGCTTTTCAAACGCGAAGCCGGCGTCAAAGATTCCGGCGCACTGTTCCCTGGCATCGGCGGCATCCTCGACTTGCTTGACAGCTTGTTGTTCAACGCGCCCATTATGTATTTGTATCTGCGGCACATCCTCACGCATCCCTGATTTTTTTGGCCACAGATGGACACAGATGAAACACAGATAAATCCGGGGGGCAAAGATTTCTCACTTCAGCCCGTCACACAAAATCTCATCGGTGCAGCATTTGAGGTTCACAACATTCTCGGCTTTGGATTTCTCGAAAAGGTTTATCAGCGTGCCATGCAAGTTGAATTGCAATTGCGCGGCATGAAAGTGGAGCTTGAACCAAAAATCCAAGTCCAGTTCAAAGGTGTCGTCGTTGGCGATTACGCCGCCGACTTGCTGGTGGAGGATAAAATCATCGTGGAACTAAAGACGGACGCAACCTATCAATCCTTTCACGAAGCCCAATTGCTCAATGAACTTCGCGGCACGGGAATCAAGCTGGGCTACTTGATTAACTTTGGCCGTGAAAAAGTGGAATATAAACGGATGGTCTTTTAGTCCCAATCTGTGTTTCATCTGTGTCATCTGTGGCTTAAATAATTTTGAAAATGAAAAACGTCGTTCTCCTTGGCAGCACCGGTTCAATCGGCACTAGCACTGTAAAAGTTGCGGAAGATTTGCCGGACCAAATTCGACTGATTGGTCTCGCGGCTGGCGGCAATTCTGATTTGCTCCTTGAACAGACGCGCAAGCACAAGCCTACCGTCATTTCCATTGCTGATCCGGCCAAGGCCAAGGAACTTCAAAATACACTCGGCGCGTCCACGCAAGTTTTCTCCGGCAACGAAGGTTTACTCAAACTCGCCACGCTGCCCGAAGCCGACATCGTGCTCATCGCCATCGTCGGCACGGCGGGTTTGCAGCCGGCACTCGCGGCGATTCGCGCGGGCAAAGACATCGCCGTCGCGTCGAAAGAAATTCTCGTGATGGCTGGCGAAATCGTTATGAACGAAGCGCGCAAACACGGCGTTCGCGTGCTGGCCGTGGACAGCGAGCATTCCGCCATCTTTCAATGCCTCGACGGCAAGCCGACCAATTCCGTCCGCCAACTTTTGCTGACTGCGAGCGGCGGACCGTTCCGTGACAAAACGCTTTGGCCGAAAGAAAAATTTTCCGAAATCACCGTTGAACGCGCTTTGAAACATCCGTCGTGGGTAATGGGTCGCAAAATCACGATCGATTCCGCAACCTTGTTTAACAAAGGTTTGGAGATGATCGAAGCGCGCTGGTTGTTCGACATCGAGATGGCGCGCGTCGGTGTCGTCGTGCATCCGCAGAGCATCGTGCATTCGATGGTCGAGTTTGTTGACGGCTCGCTCATCGCACAGTTATCCACGCCGGATATGTGTCTGCCGATTCAATACGCGCTGACCTATCCCGACCGCGCCGCGAGCGACCGCGTGCAAACAAATTTCCCGAAGCTCGGCACGCTGACATTTGAAGAACCAGACACGGAACGCTTTCCATCCATCCTGCTCGCGCGTCGGGCAGGGGAAACGTGCGGCACGATGCCCGCCGTGTTCAACGCCGCAAATGAAGTTGCCGTGGACGCCTTCATCAACCGCAAAATTAACTTCCCGCAAACCACCGAGACCGTTCGCCGCACGATGGACGCGCACAAAGTTGTCGAGCATCCGGCGCTGGAACAAATTCTGGAAGCCGACGCGTGGGCGCGACGCGAAGCTGGAAAATAAACTCTTACCGGCGAGAGCAACGCTCGGTCAGACCACCGAAAACTTGCCTTTTATTTTTCCGTCGCCCTTCTGCGTTTGGACGATAGTTTTAGCCGCCATCGCCTCCGAAAGTTTTTTTCTGACCGTTGCCTGCGACAAAGTCGGATTAAAATCCACCGCTTCTTGAATGGTGAATTCGCCACGTGGCCATTGGATTGTATCGCTCATATTAAATTATTTTTTCCGCCACTCGGTCTTCGGCGGTTCCGGCAAACCTTGCGCGCGCAGCGCCGTGCGGAAATGCAACTTGGAAACACGTTGCAATTCGCCCGCGCCGCGTTCTTCCACAAATTGTTTCGCCGCCGTATCCACCGCCGCGCTCGCACCTTTCGGCAGCTTCATGGAAAAATCTTTTTCCAATTTCGCCAGACCTTTCACAAACGCATCGCGCGCCAAAATGGACGCGGCGGCCACGGCGATATCTTCTTCCGCTTTGTGACGTTGGACGAGTTGAATTTCTTTGCCCTGTTTCATCAACGCTTTTTCGATGACGTCTTTGCTTGCGGCAAACTGATCGCTGATGGCCTTCACCGGCGGCGGATTCATCTGGTAGCGCTTGCCCATGAGATTTTCGATCACGCGCGCGTGCCCCCACGCGAGCAGCGTGTTGACGGATTTCATCTTCGTGTAAAGACGGTTGTAAGCCTCGTTGCCGACGACCACGGAATCCACCACGCAGCCGGGCGTTTTGCGAATGAGTTCAGCCAGATCAGAAATTTTTTTATCGCTGGAAATATTTTTTGAATCTCGGATACCCGCTTCTTTCCACGCGTTGATGACGCTCTCGTTCACATAAACGCCCGCGATGCAGAGCGGACCGAAGAAATCGCCCTTGCCACTTTCGTCCACGCCAATTCGCGGCAAGAGCAAATCCGGATTCAAAATGGTTTCGTAACCGAGCTTAACTTCCTTAAGAATTTCCGGCTCCAAAACGAATTCAACGAATTCCGCTGTGCCTTTACCTTGCACGACGAGCTTGCCGCTTTCGTAAAAAACGATATTCGTTTTGTCCGATTCAAACGCGAACCGCGCATACGGCACGGTGCGCGGCTGCCAATTGCGTGCCACCAGCGCGGCCTGCAACGCCGACGCCTGTTCGTCAGTCAGTTTGCAAGTGTGGATGGTCAGCGGCTTCACGCAAAAAAGATTAGCCGCGAGAAAGCGCAAAAGACACAAAGATTTTTTGCGACTTTTACAACAGTTTACGGCAATAATTTCTTCGCGCCGATGAGTTCTCATTCAAAACTGAATACTAAAAAATCAAAGCTGGCTTTACTGCTGCTCGATTGGTTCGCAGTGCACGCGCGTGATTTGCCGTGGCGCCGCACGCGCGATCCTTACGCGATTTGGGTCTCCGAAATCATGCTGCAACAGACGCAGGTGAAAACGGTGATTCCGTTTTGGAGCCGGTGGCTGCGCGAATTGCCGACCATTGAAGCTGCAGCCAAGGCACCTTCGGAAAAAATTCACAAGCTCTGGGAGGGGCTGGGTTATTACACGCGTGTCCGCAATCTCCAGAAAGCCGCGCAGCAAATCGTCGCGCAGCATGGTGGCAAGTTCCCCGAAAAATTTGATGACGTGCTTGCCTTGCCGGGAATTGGTCGCTACACCGCCGGCGCGATTTGTAGCATCGCTTTCAACCAACCCACGCCGATTCTCGGTGGTAATGTCATCCGCGTGCTCACGCGTATTTTTGGCATCGCCGAAAATCCGAAGGAAAAGAAAACAAACGCGCAGCTTTGGCAGCTGGCGGAGGATTTGGTCCAGAAATCAAAGAGCAATTGTTCAAACTTAAATCAGTCTTTGATGGAATTGGGTGCGCTCGTTTGCACACCGCGCAATCCTCAGTGTCTGTTTTGTCCGGCGCAAAAACTTTGCGTGGCGTTTGCGGAAAACCGTGTGGAAGAATTGCCGAATCTCGGTAAGCGTCAGGCGGCGACGGTGCGAAACTTCTTCGCGTTTGTGCTGGAGCACAAAGGAAAACTTCTCGTGCGCCAGCGTCCGGCGGGCGTGGTGAATGCACATTTGTGGGAATTCCCCAACGTCGAAGTTGATAGCCGCCAAACGGAAGTTAACGCGGTTTTTGAATCCGAATTCAACTTCACGCCGGAAAAGTTTTTACCGCTGGTCACAGTAAAACATTCCATCACGCGTTACCGAATCACGTTGCAAGCATTCACAGTTTCGTTGCCAACATTGCCGAAGAAGGTTGTTGGTGTTTGGAAATCGCCTGCGCAGATGCAGCTATTGGCCTTTTCCAGCGCCTATAAAAAACTCGCCAGCGCCGCCGCGAAAAGTATCCTGTCCGACCGATGATTTACTTCGATTACAACGCCACGGCGCCCGTCATGCGCGAGGCGCGCGAAGCTTGGCTGTACATCACCGAGAAAACCGGTGGCAATCCGTCGTCCATGCATCAGGCTGGCACGCGCGCGAGCATCGCACTCGCGGACGCGCGCGAAAAACTCGCCGAGTATCTTGGCTGTCATCCGCTGGACATCATCTGGACGAGCGGCGCGACCGAGGCGAACAACATGGTCACGCACCATTTTTCCAAAACGCTCGGCGAGAAAGAAGAGGTTTGGATTTCGGCGATTGAACATCCGTGCATTCACGATTCGGCGAAACATTATTTTGGCAAACGCGCAAAAATGATTCCGGTCACACGCGACGGCGTGGTGGATGTGGATTGGATCACGACTGAACTGGCGGACACGCGTCCGGGTCTCGTCAGCGTCATGGCGGCAAATAACGAAACGGGCGTCATCCAACCTTGGCGCGAGATCCACGCGATTTGCAAAGCTTACGAAGTTCCGTTTTTCACCGACGCAGTGCAATTCATCGGCAAGATGCCGTTGAAAGGATTAGGCGATTGCGAATACGTCAGTGGCGCGGCGCACAAATTTGGCGGACCGCGCGGCGTCGGTTTTTTGAAAATTCCGCATCGCAAAGCCATCACGCCATTGCTGCACGGCGGCAAGCAGGAAGGTGGTCGTCGTGCGGGAACGGAAAACGTTGCGATCATCGCGGCGATGATGGCGGCGCTCGCCATGCGCGAAAAACAAATCGCCCGCAGCGAACATTTGTTGCGCAAAGTCTGGCGCGACAATTTTGAACGCGAACTGCTCCGCGCTTTACCCGGCACGAGCATCATCGGCGCGAACGTGCCACGTTTGTGGAATACTGTTTCCGCGTTGATGCCCGAAGGCGATCGCCGACATCAATGGGTCATCCGCCTCGACAAAGCAGGTTTTGCCGCCAGCACCGGTTCCGCTTGCACCACCGGTAAAGAAGAGCCCTCACACGTTTTAGCCGCGATGGGTTATAAATCAGTTCACGCCTTGCGCGCGGTGCGTTTCAGCGCTGGCTGGGAAACGAACGAAGCCGATTGGGATGCGCTGGCCAAAGGCGTGGCAAAGGTCCACGCCGAAATGCATCACGCAACGGCGAAATGAAGTTGCGCTGAGCGAGCAAGTCTTTCCGAAAAGTTTGAGCCGCTTTGCCAGAACTGCTATTATCGCACAAATGGCGAAACCCAATTTTATCGAACTGCCGGGCTGCGACACGATTCCCATCATCTTTGAGGATCGTTCGGTCATCGCGATTGATAAGCCTCGCGGCTGGATGCTCGTGCCGGATTCGTGGCGCAAGACGAACTGGAATTTGCAGACGGCGATTGATTCATCCATCCGCGCGGATGATTTCTGGGCGCGTTCCCGTAATCTACGTTATCTCCGCCACGTTCACCGGCTCGACGCGGACACGAGCGGCGTGATGCTTTTCGCCAAGAGCGAAGGCGCGATGCGCGCGATGGGCGACATGTTCGAATCGCGTCGCATGGAAAAAACTTACCTCGCCGTCGTCGAAGGTGTGCCGAAAGAACAGGAGTGGACGTGCGAATTGCCGATTGGTCCCGACCCGAAAAATTTTGGCAAAATGCGCGTGGATTATTCGGAAGAAGGCAAGGAATCGGAAACGCACTTTCGCGTGTTGCTCAGCAATGAGCGCTTCACGCTCATCGAAGCGAGTCCGCTCACGGGACGCACGCATCAGATTCGTTTGCATCTCGCGGAATCGGGTAGCCCCATCATGTGCGACGAAATTTATGGCCGCGTGGAAAAAGGTTTTCGCCTTGGTCTGCGTGCGGTGCGATTGGCTTACAAGGACACATTTACGCGGCGACCGGTAAACATCATCGCGCCGGCGGAAGAATTTATGCGGGAGTTTAATTTCAAACTGACGCCGGAATTGCAAACGGCCAAGTGGGTGCGCCGCGCGTTTGTGCCGAAAGAAAAAGGGCAGGGCGAAAAACCGCCGCTGCCGGCGAAGAAATAATTTGTTCAGTTCGCGTAGTGAACGGCGCAGCCGTAAGGCTTGGTTTGCGAAACTTCAATCGGTTTGCCCGCAAGCAGATTTTCCACGGCTTCCTTGACGTAGTTGCGTGCGGTGCGCGGGTCGTGAACCGGATCGGGCATGTTATCCATCGCGCCGGCGTAAACGAGCGTTCCGCTCGCATCAATCACGAACGTATGCGGCGTGGTGCGCATATCGTAAAGATGGCCGATGTCGCCGGAGCTGTCGTCAATCCAAGCGGTCGCAGCGATTTTTCTCTCCGCCCATTCCGCGCGCGCTTGTTCGGGTGTGCGATGGCTGGGGTTTTTCGGATTGACGGAATCCACCATGAGCCAGACGACATTTTTGGCCGTAAATTCTTTCTGCAAATCTTGCGTTGCGCCAGTTCGGTAATGATTTTTACAGAACGGACAATCGGAGTTGTAAGATTCGAGGACGACGATTTTTCCTTTGTAATCCGAGAGATTAATGGTTTTGCCGTTGATGTCCGTGCCCGTGAAGTTCGGCGCCGGTTTGCCGACTTCAACGGCAAAAGTTGCGGAGGCAATCAGCATGGCAACCAAGATGACGAGAGTTTTTTTCATAATGCAATCTGTTGAATTAAGTTCGTCATCAGAACAGACGCCGTTCGCCTCCGTTTGGTTCAAAGAAAATTTAATTTGTGGCGCGGTCGAGTGCGGAAAGCACGATGTTGGGCGTCAAGACTTCAGGCAGAACGATGGCGTTTGCACTCGAATTTTTGGGATAGACCAGCACCAGCGGCACGCCAGCGCGATTGAAGTGATTTAATTCGGACGTGATGGCGTCGGGGAAATGCGTGTAATCCGCCAGCAAGGTAATGGCGTTAAGTGATTTGATTTTTTCGCGCACGGATTGGACTTCGATGCTGGTGCGTTTGTTGACCTGACAGGTGAGACACCAGTCGGCCGTGAAATCCACCAGCACCGGCCGGCCGGTGGCGCGCGCTTGCATCAAGGCTTCGGGACTCCACGGCTGCCACGCGATTCCGTCCGCGTCGTGGGCGAGGCCGCTGGTCTTGATGGCCGTTAACGGTTCACGCCAGCGTAATTCACCTTCCAGCGCAAAGGCGTAGGCGCTGACGAGCAAAATTAAAACCATCACGGTGGCAATAACTTTATTGCCGCGTCCGCGCTGGATGAACTCACCCAAAATCCACATCGCGAGCGCAACCATCACGAGAAAAACGCCCAGCCACAACACGCGGTCGCCGTAATTTTCCGCCGCGAGGTTGAACAACCAAACGACCGTCAGCAGCATCGGAAACGCCATGGCCATTTTGAATTTTTCCATCCACGCGCCAGGCTTCGGTAGAAATTTCAGCCACGACGGATTCCAACTTAATAAAACATAAGGCGAAGCTAATCCCGCTCCGACCGTCGCAAAAACCAGCGCGATGACCCCCGCGCTTTGGGCAAAAGCGAAGCCGAGCGCGATGCTCAAAAACGGCGCGGTGCAAGGTGTTGCAAGCGCGGTGGCAAGCACGCCGTTAAAAAATGCGCCGATGGAACCATTCTTCGTGGAGAGATTGCTGGCGACATTCATGGCCCCACCGGAAAGCGTAACTTCAAAAATTCCAAACAGGTTCATCGCCACGAGCGTCACGAGCGTCACGAGGCAGACGAGAAAAATGGGATTGCCAAATTGCATGCCCCAACCAGCTTTGTGGCCGGCAGCCTTCACGCCGATGACGACGGCGGCGAGCACAAGAAATGAAACCAACACACCGAGCGCGTAAACCAAACCGAGCATGCGAACGTGGCGAGGAGAGCTTTTGGCTTCATTAACGAAGCCGAGAATTTTAAGCGCGATCACTGGTAATACGCACGGCATGATGTTGAGAATCAGGCCGCCAATAAAGGCGTAAATGAGCATCCGCCACAGCGGCTCAACTTTTTGCGGACGCACAATCGTAGTTGCCACTGTGGGCGTGGGGGCGTTTTTGATGCTGACCTTGGCTTCGCTCGCGCCATTCACGGTGACGAAGACGCCGGAAATTTCCGACGGCCATTCGCCGGAAAATTTCTTCACCAGTTTGCGCAGGCGGACTTCGCCAGCCGGTGCCGAGATTTTTTCCGTCGCACCTTGAATCTCAAAATTGTCACTGGCATCGGGAAAAAAATCCGCGCCATCGGCCGCGCCCACCCATTGCAGATCGAGAATGCGCGTGTCGCCGTTCGCTGGCTTTTCCCACCACCCTTGCGCGGCAAGATTGTCGTCATCCGTGGCGGGAACTTTCGCCAGCCAATGTGCGAGCAGTTTCTCGTTGGCCGAAACAGCCGCACTTTCCGAGGCGGAGCCAATGGTTAAAATGCCTTGAATTTCCGCACTCGCAGGAATGCACGACTCGTTGCATTCGAGCCACGAAACTTTGGCCGCAAGGTTTAACGCACCGAGCGGAAGATTTTTTTCGAGTTTGAGCGGCACGAGCAAAACGGTTTCATCTTCGTAGCCGTAGGTTGTGATGTCCGCCGGCGGAAGTTTTTGCGGCAACGGCCATTCGATTTCGCCCGCCGTCACGCCCGTGGGTAACTGCCATTTGATTTCCGTAGCTTGTCCCGCCGCGCCGGGATTTTTCCAGTAGGTGTGCCAGCCGGATTCCATTTTTAACTGCACGCCGACCAACACTGTGTCACCGGGTTGTGCGTTCGCCGGCAGAATTAATGACACCTCCGTGTGGGCGGCGCGCGCCGCCGTGCCCGCAAAGGCGGAGAGCAAAATGACGATGGCAGTAATCAGGCGCATGGAAACAAAGATGGTGTCGGTTTAAAAACGTTACGTCTAAATGTCTCAAACCATCCTTAAATTTCTCGGGGATGGGACATTAAAATATTTTTATCCGCATCAGGGGTGCTTCCGCCGTGTCGCCAATGAAATCAACGTTGCGCCCACGCAAGTCCAGGCAAACCAATTACCGTGTAATTGATAAAATGTCTGCGCCGATTTTTCTGTGGTTGCGCGTAAGGGAATTTTTACCGTCAATGCACCCACCGTATATTCGCTGCCGGAATTATCGCGTAGAATTTCCCGCATCCTACCGTGAGCATCTATCCAGCCGGTCACGCCATTGTTGGAGCAGCGCACGAGCGGTAGTCCGTTTTCCACCGCGCGAAAAATGGCGTTCGCGAGATGCTGGCGCTGCTCTGCGCTTTCGCCAAACCAACCGTCATTAGAGAGATTCAAGAGAAAATCCGGTTCGCCCGCCGCTGCTGCGCGTGCGGTTTTTGGAAATACATCTTCAAAACAAATCAACGGTGCGGCGGTAAAATATTCGCCGGCAAAAACCACCGATTTGTCGCCGCACGTCCAGCCGCCTTGAATTGGCGTCAGGTATTTTAAGAACGGCAGCCAATGCGCGAGCGGGACGTATTCGCCAAAGATGACGAGATTTTGTTTGTGATAAACATCGGTGAAATGTCCGTCGTTATTGACGAAAAATGCGGCATTATAAAAGTTTGTAGCGTCGGGATGAAACTCCGCGTCGTCGCCATTGAAGATGATGGCGACATGATTGGTTTGTGCGAACTCGCTGATAATATTGTAAACGCCATCGAACATTGGCACGGCGGATTCCGGCCACACCAACAAATCCGTGCCGTTCGAGATGGCGCGCTGCGAATGTGTCAGCAGTTCGTCAAAACGTTTTGCATCTTCGTCCGGTTTCCAGATTAAAGTTTGCGGAACACTGGGTTGAATGAGCGTTACGCGCAAAGATTTTTCCGCCGGAGATTTATTGCCAATGACAAAAATGCCGCCGACAAACAGCAGCAGCACAGTGATGAGCGGTAAAACAATTTCTGCCTGCCAGACGTGGCGTTTGGTCGGGTTGCGATAAATCATTTCCGATGCTGAATACAATCCTAGTGAAAGCCACACGACGAGAAATGACACGCCATAAACGCCCGTCGCCGCCGCAATCTGAATCAGCGGGACGAGTTGATATTGCGACGCGCCGAGCAGGCTCCACGGAAATCCGCTGAACAGCCAGCCGCGCAAAAGTTCCAACGCCACCCAAGCTGCCGCACCGGCGAACATCCAGCGCATCCGCTGACTCCAAGTGGAATCCTGGAATTTGAACTTGGCGACAAACCATGTCCATGCCCCGAAATATAGTGCCACATACGCCGACAGCGCGATCCAGGCGAGAATCGGGAATCCCGTCGCGGGCATCAGCAGCAGCCAGTAAAGCGATGCGAGCCAGAACGTGATTCCGCCAACGTAGCCTGCACGAAAAGCGTCCGCGCCGGATTTGCCGCGCGCGGCGAACAGCAATAACGCCGGCGCGACCCACGCGAAACCGGCGATGCTAAATTTGGGAAACGCGAGCGCCAGCAAAAGTCCGGCGATCATCGCGATGAGATAACCGCTGCGCCAAAATAATTCCGTGCAAAAACTTTTTGCCACGGCTATGGCGGAAAAGCCTTCGCAAAAGGTCGCGCCAACCTTGGTGCAATTTGCCGCCTCATGCAGCACGCGGCGGCTGGCGTTGACGACGACAGCCTCGCGCGAGCCGCGCCAGACAGCGAAGTCGGCAGAGGAATTTCCAGCGTAATCAAAACCGCGCTCACCAAACTTTTCCGTCAGCGCCCGAAGTTTGTTTTCGCTGCGGAGATTAGTTTTGCCGTCGCTCGCCAGCACTTCATCGAACAAACCGACGTGCGCGGCAATCGGCTGAGCCATCTTCAAGTCAGAAGCCGTGGCGAGAATGATTTTGCGGCCAGTCGCTTTTTCCGAACGCAACCACGCGATGAATTTTTCATGGTAGGGCAGGGTGACGGGATCAACTGGAACGCGCGCGGCGAGTTTTTGTTTGAGTAAGGCGCGTCCGCGCGTCCACCAAAATAGGATTTGAAAAATGGCGAGCGGATTGCGCTGCAGCAGACGCGACAGCGACTCCCACATCATATCCGTGCGAATGAGTGTGCCGTCGAGGTCAACGACGAGCGGAACATTTTGCGGGTCAGCCATGCGCGCCGAAATTATTCTACCGTCACGCTTTTGGCGAGGTTGCGCGGTTTGTCCACGTCGCAACCGCGCGCGACGGCGATGTGATACGCGAAGAGTTGCAGCGGCACGCTCGCGAGAATCGGATTCAGCAAGTCCAGCGCGGGCGGTAGATAAATCACATCATCTGCCACTTTCTTGATGGCCTTGTCGCCTTCGGTTGCGAGCGCGATGATTGGGCCTTTGCGAGCGCGAATCATCGCGAGATTTGCCATCGTTTTGTCATACATCGCATCTTGCGGCACAAGGAAAACCGTCGGCGTATTTTTATCGATCAGCGCTATCGGCCCGTGTTTCATTTCCGCTGCCGAATAACCTTCCGCGTGGATGTAGGAAATTTCTTTCAGCTTCAACGCGCCTTCGAGTGCGATGGGAAACGTATAGCCGCGGCCGAGAAAAAAGAAGTCGTCTGCCTTGGCATATTTCTTGGCAACTTTTTTCAACGCGTCGTTCTGCGCGAGAATTTTTTCAATCTGCTTCGGCAACGCTTCTAGACCATGCAAAACATCCAACGCGCGCTTCGCGGAGAGATTCCGCAGCCTTCCGAGATGCACCGCGAGCAGCGTGAGAATGGAAATCGTCGAGACGAAAGCCTTCGTCGAGGCCACGCCGATTTCCGGGCCAGCGTGCATGTAAATGCCGCCATCGGATTCGCGCGCGATGGTGCTGCCGACGACATTCACGATGGCGAGCGCACGGTGGCCGCGACGCTTGGCTTCGCGCAACGCGGCGAGAGTGTCCGCAGTTTCGCCGGATTGCGAGAGCACGAGCAGCACGGTGTTTTTTTCGAGCGGGCAATTGCGATAACAAAATTCGTGTGCAAATTCCACCTCGACCGGAATCTGCGCGAGTTCTTCAATCAAGTATTCGCCGACAAGCGCGGCGTGCCAGCTCGTGCCGCTCGCCGCGATGACGATGCGGTCAATGCCGCGCAGCTCGGCGGCTGTCATATTCAGGCCGCCAAACTTAGCCGTTGCACCTTCAAAATCCAGACGACCGCGCAGCGCGTTCAAAATGGTCTGCGGTTGTTCGTAAATTTCCTTGAGCATGAAGTGCGCGTGTTTGCCGCGCGCGGCGTCTTCCTGCGAAAATTCCAGATTGCTGATCTGCACGTTGGCCGTGTCGGCGCCGAGATTCAAAACGTCAAAGCGTTCCGGCGTGATGGTGGCGACGTCGTAGTCGTTGAGATAAACAACTTTTTTGGTATGCGCGACAATGGCGTTGGCGTCACTCGCGAGAAAATTTTCATGTTTGCCGATGCCGATGATGAGCGGCGAACCGCGGCGCGCGCCGATGATGGTGTCGGGAAAATCGGTGCAGATGACGGCGAGTCCGTAAGTGCCGATGACTTCGCGCAACGCATCGCAAACAGCTTGCGCGAGCACGTCGCCATTTTTGACGGTGCGTTTCGTGTAATGTTCACCGATCAAATGCGCGAGCACTTCCGTGTCGGTGTCGGATTTGAATTTATGTCCGGCGCGAATTAGTTTTTGTTTCAGCGCGTCGTAATTTTCAATAACGCCGTTATGAACTACCGCGATTTTGCCGGAAGCGTCGAGATGCGGGTGACAATTGGTGTCGGACGGAACGCCGTGTGTGGCCCAGCGCGTGTGCGCGATGCCGAGATTGCCGGTGGCGGGTTCGGCCTTCAGGACGCGTGCGATGCCTTCATCGATTTTGCCTTTTTTCTTACGCAGCGAAAGGCTGGCGTTGTCGAGCACCGCGACGCCCGCGCTGTCGTAGCCGCGATATTCCAAGCGCCGCAAGCCTTCGAGCAGAATTGGCGAGGCTGCTTTCTTTCCGACGTATCCAATGATGCCGCACATAAATTATTTTTGGCTTAAAATCCAATCCGCCATTTCAGTCAAACCATTCACGATAATTGCGCGTTTGATTTGTTCGGCGTTATCGCGCTCGACGCCCGCGCCGTAGCCGGTGCGCACGAGTATGCTTTTTTTTACGCCCGCATTCCAGCCACATTCGAGGTCGATCAACTTATCTCCGACCATGAAACTTTCGGCGAGGTTCAAATTAAACTCGTCCCGCGCGTCGAAAAGAAATTGAGGCGACGGCTTGCGGACGCGGCTTGGCTGGTCGGGCGCTTCAGGCGCGATGTAAGTTTTTTCGAAATGCACGCCGTCGCGCGCCAACTCTTGATTGACGCGGGCGTTCACGCTTTCGGCATCGGCCATCGTAAAATAACCGCGCCCAATGCCGGATTGATTGGTGACGACCAAAAGTTTGAAGCCAGCGTCGGCCAATCGTTTCAAGGCTGCGCCTGCGCCGGAAAAAATTTCAACTTCTTCCGGCTGGTGCAGGTAATTTTTTTCCACGATGAGGGTGCCATCGCGGTCGAGGAATACGGCTCGGTTCATTTTGCGCGCAAATTGTGGGCAGATTGCGGCAAGAATGGAATTGAATTTTTTATGCGGCGCGGGCAGGATGCTTCGTCTTGGCAGTCATCAACTCAATTATTCAAATCACATGAGCTACAAAGGCAGACTTGGAATTTTGGTCGGCGGCGGTCCGGCTCCCGGATTGAACGGCGTTATCGCGGCGGCGACCATCGAGGGTATTAATCAGGGCTACGAAGTCATTGGCTTCCGCGACGGCTTCAAGCACATCGCAGCCGGCGACACGACGCAGATCAAGCCGTTAACCATCCGCGACGTCAAAGATATTCATAGCAAAGGCGGTTCTATTCTCGGCACGGCGCGGACGAATCCGACGAAGTCGCAGGAACAGATGAAAAATATTTTCACCGTGTTTGAAAAGCTCGGGATTACCGCGCTCGTCAGCATCGGCGGTGACGACACAGCGTTTTCCGCCAGCTACGTTGCCAAATACAGCCAAGGCAAAATCAAAGTTGCGCACGTGCCCAAGACGATTGATAACGATTTGCCGCTGCCAGGAACTGCGCCGACGTTTGGTTACGAAACGGCGCGTCACTACGGCGTGCAACTCGTTCGCAATTTGATGGAGGATGCGCGCACCACGTCTCGCTGGTATCTCATCGTCAGTATGGGACGCGCCGCCGGTCATCTTGCGCTGGGCATCGCGAAGGCGAGCGCCGCTACGCTGTCCGTCATTCTGGAGGAATTTCGCGGGCGTCAGGTCACGGTAGATGAGATCTGCGACATCATTATCGGCTCTATCATCAAGCGCAAAGCCGAAGGTTCCCAATACGGACTTGTGGTTTTGGCGGAAGGCTTGATTGAAGGCATCGGCGAAAAGGGATTGCTCGAAGCGTTGCCTGAAGGCCAGCTTGCTCAATTCGGCAAAATCATCCGCGACGACCACGGTCATTTGCGCCTTGGCGAAATTGAATTTGGTCGCCTGATGAAGGAGTTATTGGCTCAACGTTTGGAAAAACTCGGCATCAAGATGGCGTTCATCGACAAGGATCTCGGCTACGAATTGCGCTGCGCCGACCCGATTCCATTCGACGCTGAATACACCCGCGATTTGGGTTACGCCGCGGTGAAATTTCTGCGTTCGCCCGAATCTGAAAAATACGGCGCTATCATCAGTTTCGTGGACGGAAAAATGAATCCGCTGCCGTTCGACAACATGCTCGACCCGAAGACTGGTCGCATGCAAAACCGCCGCGTCAACGTGGACGGCGAAGCCTACGAATGCGCGCAGGCCTACATGATTCGCCTCGAACGCGAAGATTTCGAGGACGCCAAGCAGCTAGCCAAGCTGGCCGCTGTCATCAAAGTGACACCAGAAGAATTTCGCGCTCGCTTTGGTTATCTGGCAGGGTTGAAGTGAAATTAAATTACGCAAACGGCGGCGGAAAATTTTCCGCCGCCGTTTTTGTTTCGTGTATTTCGTGTGGTTCGCGGTTAAACTTTTTTCGTGAAACCGCTTGGCGATTGCAAACTTTATACATTCGTGGACACGGCCTATTTGCATGGTCGCGCGCCCGAACTCGTCGCGCAGATGCTCTGCGACGGCGGCAGCGACTTGATACAACTGCGTGCCAAGAATTCTTCGCCTGACGAAATCCGCGTCATGGCGGAAAAAATTCTGCCGGTCACGCGCCGCGCCAATGTCGGTTTCGTCATCAATGACCACTTGGACATCGCGCACGAAATCGGAGCGGACATCTGCCACTTGGGACAGGAAGATTTTTTCGACGCCGGCCACACGCACGTTTCCGAATTAAAAACTAAAAATTCAAAACTTAAAATTGGCTTAAGCACGCACGCACCCGCGCAGGCGCAGCGCGCGCTTGATGCGGGTGCAGATTACATCGCCATCGGGCCGATCTACGCCACCGGCACGAAGCCGACCGCCAAACCCGTGACGCTCGAATACGCCCGCTGGGCGGCGGCGCACGCGACGGTGCCGTGGTTTGCGATTGGTGGCATCAATTTACAGACGATTGACGCTGTGCTCGCGGCGGGCGCGAAACGCATTTGTGTTGTCTCCGCCATTCTCAATGCACCAGACGTGGTGCGGGCTTGCGCGGAATTTCGCCGACGGTTGCCGTAATTTCTTCACTGCGCGGCAATCGGCGCAGAAAGGTTTGTGATTCACTTTGCTTAAGTTACTGGCCGTCAGCGCCGGAGTGTTACTAAATCGAATTGCACCGCGGCGATAATTTTGTAGAATACCCAAATGAATTTGGATGCACTTTATTCCGAGCTGACTCTTAAAACCAAAACTAAGCACGCGCTGATTGTTCTCGATGGACTCGGCGACATCGCGACGAAAGAAACCGGCTATCTCACGCCGCTCGAAGCCGCGCACACGCCCAACCTCGACAAACTTTCAAAGGATTCCGCGCAAGGCCGCATGATTCCGGTTGCGCCTGGCATTACGCCCGGCAGCGGCCCCGGCCATCTTGGATTGTTCGGTTATGACCCGCTGGAATTTCAAGTCGGTCGCGGCGTCATCGAAGCGCTCGGTCTTGGATTGGAATTGAAACCGGGCGACGTCTGTGCGCGCGCGAATTTTGCGACGCTCGACGCCAAAGGCATTGTCACCGACCGCCGCGCCGGACGTATTCCGACTGAGACGTGCGAAAAACTCGTCGCGCTGCTCTCCGCGAAAATTAAGAAAATCGGCGACACGCAGGTCATCATCAAGGCCGGCAAGGAACATCGTTTCGTCGTCGTGTTCCGCGGCAAAGGTCTCGAAGGACCGTTGACAGACGCGGATCCGAATCGCGAAGGCCTGGCGATTCCGACCGTGAAGCCGCGCGATGCGAAAAATTTGAAGCAGAAGAAAACGGCCAAGTTGATTGCCGATTTTTACAAGGCCGCGTTGCCCGTGCTCGCGAAGGAAAAACCAGCGAACGGTTTTCTCATGCGCGGCATCGCCCATCAGCCGGAAATTCCGCTGTTCGAAAATCGCTACTTGCTCAAGCCCGCTTGCCTCGCTGTTTATCCGATGTATAAAGGCCTCGCGCAGCTCGTCGGCATGGTGAAAATCGAAGGGCCGCAGACCATCAAGGAACAATTCGAGCGCTACCTCGCCGAATACGACAACTACGATTTCTTTTTTATCCATTTCAAATACACCGACAAATACGGTGAAGACGGCAACTTTGCCGCGAAGAAAAAAGCCATCGAAGAATTTGACACCGCGCTGCCGATTCTTTTGAAAAAGAAACCGGATGTCCTTGCCATCACCGGCGACCATTCCACACCGTGCGCGTTGCACGGTCACTCGTGGCATCCGCAGCCGGTGCTGCTGCACTCGAGCACAAGCGGCTCGGACAAGCTGGAACGCTTCACCGAAACTGGCGCGAACAGCGGTTCGCTCGGCATCATGCCGGCGAAATTCCTCATCCGCCTCATGCAGGCGAACGCGAAGATGTTCGACAAATTCGGCGCCTGAAGATTTGCGATATACGATTTACGATTGGCGTGCTTTTTGGCGTGCATCGCGTCAGTCGTAAATCTAAAATCGTAAATTCAGATGAATCTGCCCAACAAACTGACCGTATCGCGCTTTGTGCTGACGGTGGTTTTTTTGGTCGCGCTGTTCTGGCCGTGGAATATTCCGTTCCGAAATTCCTTCGCGCTTTTATTTTTCTGCCTCGCTGGCGTCACGGATTTTCTCGGTGGTCGTATCGCGCGCGCGCGGAAGTTGATCACCAATTTCGGCATCCTCATGGATCCGCTGGCGGACAAAATCATGACGTGCTCGGCATTCATCGCTTTCGTGGAAAGCACGCGCTTACATCCCAATGCGCCGGTGAAAGTCGGTGCGTGGATGGTCATCATCATCGTTGCGCGCGAACTTGCCATCACCGGCTTGCGCCTGCTGGCCGCGTCCAAAAACATCGTGCTCGCGGCGGAACGTTACGGGAAACATAAAACCATTTCGCAAATCGTCACCATCATCGCGCTGCTCGTGGTGGATGCGTGTCAGGAATGGCCGGATGGATTGAAAAACCTTTTCGTCGCGTGGGCACCGACGTTTGCGGAAGTGATGCTGTGGCTGACGGTCGTGCTGACCGCGATGTCGGGAATCATCTACCTCTGGCGCAATCGCGCGCTGTATCTCGAAGACGTCTAAGCGATTGGCGATTTACGAATGACGATTTATGCGCGGCTAGAACCGCGAGCCGTCTTGGCCGATGAAACGACGATGGCAATGATTTCATCCGCCTCCTTCATCAAATCCGCTACCCGTTCTGGTTTTACCAAGTTGTTATCCACCAGAATTTCCATCCAAAACAAAGATTCATCACATTCTTCCTCGACGATCCGGAGTTTGTTGACGAAATCCGCATTGGATTTGGCGCGGCAGACCGCCCGGTAGTTTGCCCCGACAGAAGTTCCGCTACGCAGCAGTTGTCGCCCCAAAATTTGCGCCGCCCAATTGTCTGGCAACGCCGAGCAAAGTTTGACGATTCGATTTGCGTAAGCCTTGGTCCGGCTTTTCATATCCGCCCGTGTCATGACTAAGGAGTAGCTTTAGTTTGAAAACCCGTAAATCGCCATTCGCAAATCGTCAATGTTTAGGCAGCGGCAACGTATCGTCTGAACCGGCGGGTTGATAGACAGCGGGGGGAAGATTTTTCAGCGGGTCACTCTTCTTGTGATGTTCCCACGCCCAGAACGATACGCCGAAAATCAGCGCCAGCGATATGAGCGCGAAGAGCGCCACGCCGACTTTCCAATTCACCTTCGCCAGCAGCAACGTGATGTGATCCACGAACGTTTTTTTGGAGTCTGACAGCGGCGGCGGCTCGCTGAATTTTTCCGTGCCCTTCAATTCCACGGCCAGCGCGGCGAGCAACGGTTCTTCCGCCAGCTTGAGACACTTCGCGTAGATTTTGACCGAGCCGCGAATATAGACCGGCGCGGAAAAGGCGTTGAACTTGCCTTCTTCGAGCGCGCGGACGTGGTCGGTGCGCATTTTGGTCACGTCGGCGACTTGCTGCACCGTGAGTTTTTGGGCCTCGCGCGCAGCGCGGAGTTGTTCGGCAACCGTTGACATTCCCTTTATTTAGCGCGATTGACGCGGCGTTGGCAATCTTGGAAATTATTTTAACCCGCTGGTGCCGCGTCTCGGCGAGACGGAATGACAATAGCCCGGCGTTTTAACGCCGGGTTTGACGTAGAAGAATTAAAGTCCCGCAGGGACGACCGGAATTTCAGCCGTCCCGCTGGGACTTGGAATTTATAGAACGCAACCCGGCATTGAAATGCCGGGCTATTATCAGAGGTTCCTTTGGAACCGGGTTACGGCACGGTGCGGACGCGCGGCTCGGTGACCAAGTAACTTTCTTGCACCGGCCAAAAAAAATCCCCGACCGGCGCGTGCCAGTCGGGGATGCGGAAACTAAAAGTTATTTTTTCGCGAGCGCATTGGCCACGGCGGCGCCCAGCGCTTCGCCGCGCAGGTTGGTCTTGATAATTTTGCCGTCCGGTCCGATGAGCACGGTGAAGGGAATGGATTCCACACCGTATTTTACTGCGAGGGCATTGCTCCAGCCTTGGCCGTCAAAAAATTGCGGCCACGTCATGCCATCCTGTTTGCTCAGGAAGGCGTCGAGTTTCTCGCGTTCGGAATCGAGGCTCACGCCAATGATGTCGAAGCCTTGCGCGTGGAATTTCTGGTAGGTGGCAATGACGTTGGGCAATTCGGCGCGGCACGGGCCACACCACGTCGCCCAAAAATCAATCAACACGACATGGCCTTTGTGGGCAGCGACCGAGAGCGGTTTGCCATTCAAATCCGTGACGTTGAAATCGGGGAAGGTCGAGCCGGGGGCAAGGCCGTCCTGCACTTTCTTGGCGGCGGCTTGTTTATCCATCATCTGCAACATCTGGTCGGCTTTCTTGCCGAGCTTGGTGTCGGGATAATCGGTCTTGAGTTTCGTGATGAGCGCGGTGGCCTGCGCCTGATTGTCGAGCACTTGCTGGTAGAGCATGGCTTCCATGTAAATAATCTGCGCGGTGGCGTCAGTTTTTTCGCTGGCGTGCTTAGCGCGTAATTGGTCGAAGCTCAAAAGATCCGGCGCGAGGTCGGCGGCGGTATTTTTACCGGCCTTCAACTTGGTCTGAATGCCTTGGACAATCGCCATCAGCTCCGGGTCCATGGCGCTGACGGGGCGATTGGTGGTTTGAGCGTTGAGACCCGCCGGCACGAGCAAGGCAACGGCGGCGAACAGGGTTAGGAATGATTTAATTTTCATGGGAGATAGACAGTGGATAAACGGAATGGTTCAAACGATTTCAGGTTTCGCCGCATGGGGCAAATGTTTTTTCGGACAGAATAATTCAATCGCGCTTGACACGAGGGGTATTTCCGTAGTTATCTTAATTTAATGATCTACGTTCCTTCCCGCATGGGGCAATTGAACCGGCGCGCCTTGCTCCGGCAGTTGCAGAAATTGGGCGTAGCTTCGCGCGCAGAGCTCGCGAAGGCGCTCGGCATGAGCCAGCCCACGGCGGGAAAAATCGTGGATGAACTGCTCGCGGTTGAGGTGCTGGAGGAAATCGAAGTGGCGGAAGCCAATGGCGCAGAAACAAGTTTGCGCGGTCGCCCCGGCCGCAAGTTGCAGTTGAACCACTCGCAATCGCGGCTGCTGGCGATTCAGTTGGGGATGCAAGAAACCACCGTGGCCGCGCTCGCGCTGGGAATTCCGGATGCGGATCAATGGCATTTTACCTTCGCGCTCGAAAAGGGCGAAATGAATCCGGCGCGCGGTTGGGAAAAATCGTTGCGCGCCGCCGCGAGCCAGATTGGCGAGCATAATTTTCTCGGCGTGCTCTTGAGCGTGCCTGGTATTGTGGACGAGACGGCGAATAAGATTTTATTTTCGCCTAATATCCATTGGACGGAAACCGCCGACCTCGCGCAGATTGTCCGGCGCGTCTGGAATGTGCCAGTGTTGCTTGTGCAAGAAGAACGCGCGCTGGCGCTCGGCCATCATCTTGCAAATCCCGACAGTGACGATTATTTGCTCGTGGACTTTGGCGAAGGCGTCGGCGGCGCGATTATTATGGACGGCAAACCGCTCGTGAATCCGCTGCCCATCAGCGGCGAAATTGGCCATACGCCCGTGCTGGGCAACCGGCGTAAATGCGGCTGCGGCGCGATTGGTTGCATGGAAACGCTCGTGTCCCTGCGCGGTTTGCTGGAAAGTTTTTCCGAAGTGACCCGCAGCAAAAAGAATTCCTGGGCGCAATTGGGCGAATACATTTCCGCGCACGGCATTGAGCCTTGGCTTGCGCATTCTTTGGATGCCGCCGCCGTCGCGATTGCGGGCGCGTTGAATGTTTTAGGTCTGCGCCGCGTGGTCGTGACTGGGAGCTTGACGGAGTTACCGCCGTCCGTGCTGGCGCATCTGTCGCACGCCGTTTCAAATGGTTCCATGTGGGCCAAGTTCGGCGCGGTAGAATGCGTCGCCGCGCCGCGTCGCCGCACAGCGGGACTCATCGCCGTGGGCATTGACCGGCTCATTGTGCCGGACTCGCCCGCAAAAATTTCCCCCTCCACAAAAAGCGCGCCGAAACTTCGGCGCGCGGAACTCGTCAATTAAAACAACTGTCACACACACAACACACAAACATGAAAACTGCATTCCCGAACATCAAGAACATCGCCTACGAAGGTGCGTCCTCAAAAAACCCGCTCGCATTCAAGCATTACAACGCGGACGAAATCGTCGCGGGTAAAACGATGCGCGATCATCTGCGCTTTGCCGTGGTTTACTGGCACACGTTTCGTGGCACCGGCAGCGACCCGTTTGGCGCGGGCACGATGCAACGTCCGTGGGATGACGGAACCAGCTCGGTGAAGAACGCGCAAAACCGCGTCCACGCCGCGTTCGAGTTCATCGAAAAATTGGGCGCGCCGTATTATTGCTGGCACGACCGCGATGTCGCGCCGGAAGGAAAAAGCTTACGCGAGACGAACAAGAATCTCGACGCGGTGGCGAAAGTGTTGAAGGAAGAACAGCAGCGCACCGGCGTGAAACTGCTCTGGGGCACGACGAATGCGTTTTCGCATCCGCGCTTTGTCCACGGCGCCAGCACGAGCTGCAACGCCGACGTGTTTGCGTTCGCCGCCTGCCAGGTGAAGAAGGCGATGGAAGTGACGCACGAACTCGGTGGCGAAGGCTACACGTTCTGGGGCGGTCGCGAAGGCTACATGACGCTGCTCAACACCGACATGAAACGCGAGCAGGAGCATCTGGCAAAATTTCTCCATCTGGCCGTCGCGCACAAGAAGGCCATTGGTTTCAAAGGCCAGTTCTACATCGAGCCGAAGCCGAAAGAACCGACCAAGCATCAATATGATTCCGATGCGGCGGCGTGTTTGAACTTCCTGCGCGAATTTGATTTGCTGCCGCACTTCAAATTGAACATCGAGACGAACCACGCGACGCTCGCCGGTCACACGATGCAGCACGAATTGGAAGTGGCGGGTGCGGCGGGCGCACTCGGGTCGATTGACGCGAACACGGGCGACGAACTGCTCGGCTGGGATACGGACCAGTTCCCGACGAACATTTATCTGACGACCTACACGATGTTGAGCGTGTTGAAATACGGCGGCTTCAAGACCGGCGGCGTGAACTTCGACGCGAAGGTGCGCCGCGAGAGCTTCGAGCCGATTGATTTGTTCTATGCGCACATTGGCGGCATGGACGCCTTCGCGCGCGGCCTGAAGATCGCGGCGGCCATCCGCAAGGACGGACGATTGGCGGAGTTTGTGAAGCAACGTTACGCCTCATGGGATTCCGGCATCGGCGCGAAGATCGAGGCGGGCAAGGCCAGCTTCAAAGACTTGGAAGCTTATATGTTGAAGAAGGGCGAAGCCGCCCCCAGCAGCAGCGGCCGTCAGGAATTCCTCGAGAACCTCATCAACGAATTCATCTGACCAATAATTTACGGAGCGGAAGATTTCTGCTCCCCTTTTATCTAAAAAACTAAAGATTCCTAATAAAATTTATGAGCATCAACCTTAAGCAATACGAAGTTTGGTTTGTCACGGGCAGTCAGCATCTTTACGGACCGGAAACATTGAAGGCCGTTGCAAAACATTCACAAGAAATCGCTAAGACGCTGGGCGCGTCGTCCTCGATTCCAGTGAAAGTAGTTTTCAAGCCGGTGATGGTTTCGCCAGACGCGATTACCGAACTTTGCCAGTCGGCGAACAACGCTGCGAAGTGCATCGGCCTCATCACTTGGTGCCACACGTTCTCGCCGTCAAAGATGTGGATCAACGGCCTCAAGCAGCTTCGCAAACCCGTAGCGCATCTTCATACGCAATATAATCGCGACATTCCGTGGGGCACGATTGACATGGATTTCATGAACATGAACCAAGCCGCGCACGGCGACCGCGAGCACGGCTTTATCTGGAGCCGTTTGCGCTTGAGTCGCAAAGTGGTCGTCGGTTTCTGGCAGGAAAAATCCACGCAGGAAAAACTCGGTGCGTGGGCGCGCGCGGCCGCGGCGTGGGCGGATTGGCAGACGGCGAAGTTCGTCCGCTTCGGCGACAATATGCGCGAAGTGGCAGTGACGGACGGCGACAAAGTTTCTGCACAATTCAAATTTGGTTTCTCCGTGAACACGCACGGCGTCGGCGATTTGGTGAAAGTGGTGAATGCCATTTCCGATAAGGAAGTAGACGCACTTTGCAAAACTTACGAGGCAATTTACGAGATGTCCGCCGACTTGCGCAAAGGCGGCAAACGCCATAAATCGATTCGCGATGCCGCCCGCATCGAGCTCGGTATCGAACAATTCCTCACGGCGGGCGGCTTCAAAGGTTACACAGACACGTTTGAAGATTTGCACGGCCTTGCGCAACTTCCCGGCGTCGGCTCGCAGCGCATGATGGCGGCGGGTTTCGGTTTCGGCGGCGAAGGCGATTGGAAAACTTCGGCGCTTGTGCGCGCGATGAAAGTCATGGCGAGCGGACTCAAAGGCGGCACGTCATTCATGGAGGATTACACTTACCACATGCAGCCGGGCAATAAATTGGTTCTCGGTTCGCACATGTTGGAGATTTGTCCGTCCATAGCGGACGGAAAGGTTTCGCTCCAAGTGCATCCGCTTGGCATCGGCGGCAAGGCCGATCCAGCGCGCCTCGTTTTCAACACGCCCGCCGGTCCCGCGCTGAATGCGTCGTTGATGGATTTTGGTAATCGTTTTCGTTTGCTCATTAACGAAGTGGACGTCGTCGCGCCGGAACACGCGATGCCGAAATTGCCGGTGGCGCAAGCAGTTTGGAAGTGTCGTCCGAATTTCGAAGATGCGTGTGCCGCGTGGATTTACGCGGGCGGTGCGCATCACACCGGCTTCAGCCAAGCCGTCACGACGGAGATGTTGGAAGACTTTGCGGCGATGGCGGGTATCGAAACCGTGATCATTGATGCGGACACAAAACTGCGCCAATTCAAACAGGAACTCGCTTGGAATGATGTCGCCTACGGCCTGAAGAGCGGTTGGGCAGCTTAATTCAAAAACTCCTCGAAGAAAATTACGCGTTGAAAATTATGAAATTAAAAAATTATTTTGCCGCTGCAATTCTGGCCTCGGCCATTTCTGCAAACGCACAACCGGCGAAAATATCCGTGACCGTGGATCAGCCCGGCCACGCAATTTCGCCGACGTTGTGGGGAATTTTCTTCGAGGACATCAATCTGTCCGCCGACGGTGGCATCTATCCTGAATTTGTGCGCAATCGATCCTTCGAAGATGCCGACAAACCGGCGGATTGGAAAATTACCGGCGCGGATGCGACGATTGACGATAAGCAACCGCTGAATGCATTTAACCGGAAATCATTGCGCTTGAAAGTGTCCGGTGCGTTTGCAGTCGAAAATGATGGTTACTGGGGCATGAACATTGTCGCCGGCGCCAGCTACACCTTGAAGTTTGCCGCGCGTGGTGAAAAGTTTGACGGCAAGCTCACGGCGAAAATTTTGAGCAGTAAAGGTGAGGTGCTCGCGAGCGGCGAAATCTTTGGCATTAATAACGGCTGGAAATATCACACACTCGATTTGACGGCGACGGGCGGCGACCCGCAGGCGAAGTTGGTTATTTCCGGCGATGGCAAAGGCGTTTTGTTTCTCGACATGGTTTCGCTGATGCCGAAAACGACGTGGAAAAATCACGGTTTACGGCCCGATCTCGCGGAGTCTCTCGCCGGTTTGCATCCTTCTTTCATGCGTTTTCCTGGCGGTTGCTGGGTGGAGGGTGATGATTTTGCCCACATGAATCATTGGAAAAATACAGTGGGCAATATTGATACTCGCACACCGCTTTGGAATATCTGGGGTTATTACGCTACGCATGGTCTAGGTTTCCACGCATACTTACAGCTAGCGGAAGATCTCTGTGCGGAGCCGCTCTTCGATATCAACGTCGGCATGTCGCATCACGAAACCGTGCCGCTGGATCGCATGGGCCAATGGATTCAGGACGCGCTCGACGCGGTGGAATATGCCAACGGTCCAACGAATTCGGTCTGGGGCGGAATGCGTGCGCGCGCCGGTCATCCCGCACCGTTCAATCTGCGCTTCATGGAAATTGGAAATGAAAACGGCGGGCCGGATTATGTCGAACGCTGGCCGCTGCTGGTGAACGCGCTGCGGGCGAAGTATCCGTATTTGCAATTCATCGTGAATACCGATTTGCGCGGCCGGCCGTTGCCGAAAAATCCCGCGCCGGACATCATTGACGAACATTATTACGAAACGCCGGAATCGTTTATGCGCCGCGCCGACCAATATGATTCTTACAGTCGCAAAGGACCGAAGATTTTTATCGGCGAATACGCGGTGACGCAGAACGCGGGCAAAGGAAATTTGCGCGCAGCCATCGGCGAAGCGGCAATGATGACGGGCATGGAACGTAATTCAGATGTCGTCATTCTCGCGAGCTACGCGCCGTTACTGGTGAACTTGAATCATCGCGCGTGGAATCCTGACCTAATCAATTTCGACAGCGCGAACTGGTATGGTTTGCCCGGTTATTATGTGCAGCAAATGTTCAGCGCAAATCGTGGTGACGTGACGTTGCCGGTGCAGGTGAGTTCGCCCATGGCGGAATCAGAAAAGAGCCGTGGCATGGTGGGCGTGGGCACTTGGAACACGGCGGCGGAATTTAAAGATATGAAAGTGACCGCGCCGGACGGGAAAGTTTTATTCCAAGCCGACTTGAGTAACGGTTCAAAGGATTGGCAGAAATTTGGCGGTGGCGACTGGGCGGTGAAAGATGGCGCGTTGCAGGAAACGGCGGAAAAAGAATTCGTGCGCGCTCTCGCCGGCAACCGTGACTGGACAAATTATACGTTCACGCTCAAGGCGCGAAAAATTTCCGGGCGTGAAGGTTTCCTGATTCTGTTTCACATCAGCGGCGACGAAGGTCGCAACTGGTGGAACATCGGCGGTTGGGAAAATTCAACCGACGGCATTGAATTTGGCGAAACGCTCGACCGCAAGCCAAGCCACATCGAAACGGATCGTTGGTATGACATCAAACTCGTCGTCAATGGTGGCAACGTGAAATGCTACCTCGATGGCGTATTGATCCACGATGTGGACTACGAAAAATCCTCCAACATCAAATCACTCTACGCCTGCGCGTCGCGCGATAATAAAACTGGCGACGTGATTGTGAAGGTCGTAAACGCCAGCGCGCTGCCGCTGGAAACGACCTTAGATTTTTCTGGTGCAAAAAATCTGACCGGACAAGGCACGGCCACCGTTTTAACTTCTGTCAGCGGCGAGGATGAAAATTCTTTGGCTGAGCCGAAGAAGGTTTCGCCGAAAACAGCAGCGGTGAATTTCACTGGCACGACGCTGACGCAGACGTTCCCCGGAAATTCTTTCACGGTGCTGCGTTTATCGGCGACCAAATAAACTCCGATGCCATCAGCCAATTCATATTGGATTGCGTTCGCAGCCGTCGCGTTGATGGTCGCCGGCGCGCGGGCGCAGGATTTTGCCGCACCGGTGAACCTCGCTGCGGTGGCGACTCCGTCCAGCTCCTATGTATCTGGCGATACGTCGCTGGCGGCGTTGAATGATGACTACACGCCGCGCAACTCGCGGGATAATCGACGCGGCAGCTTCGGCAACTGGCCGCGCACCGGCACGCAATGGGTGGAATACGATTGGAGTCAGCCCATTAGCACAAAGCAAATCGAGGTTTATTGGTGGGACGATAATCAAGGTGTGCGTTTGCCGAAAGCATCGCGCGTGAAATTTTGGGAGGGAAATAATTTCGTCGAAATCACCAATGCCAGCGGTCTCGGCGTGGAAGGTGACAAATTCAACGTGACGACGTTTCCTGAAGTCACGACGACGAAGTTGAAGTTGGAAATGGACGGGCGCGAAGCCTTTTCAACGGGCATTTTGGAGTGGCGCGTTTTGGATTCTGGAAAATCGCCAGCTTTTCCGCCGAAAGTGCGCGCGGGCGTGGATCGCGATGTGATGCTCGACGGCAAAACCTATTTGTCCGGCACGGTGAAATTTTTGAAGCCAAGTTCGCCGGCAAAAATTTTGTGGAGCAAAGCGGCTGGGCCGGGCGAAGTGACTTTTGCGAACCCGCAGACAAATATTACGACGGCGACATTTTCCGCGCCGGGCGATTACGTTTTGAAATTGGTGGCGGGCGAGGGAAAAGCGAGTGCGAGTTCAACTTTGAAAGTAAAAGTGGTTTCGCCGCCGCCCACAAACCGGCTCGAAGTCGTTTACACGAAGCCTTACAAAATCAACAGTCCGCTGTTCTGGAACGCGCGCGCAAAGGCGCTCATTGCAAATTGGATTCCGCATTGCATTGACGAGTTGAGCGAGACGAACAAGGCGCACAGTCGCGGCGGGATTGATAATTTTGTCGAGGCGGCGAAGGCGTTGCGCGGCGAGGCGCACGCGCCGCAAAACGGCGACGTGTGGGCGAACGCGTATGTTCACAACATCGTCGAGTCCATGTGCATCGCGTTGATGGTGGACGCGCAGGGCGACTCGGAAATTTTGGCCGCGCAGGGAAAAATGCGCGCGACGCTCGATAACTGGATTCCAAAATTTTTGGCCGCGCAGGAACCGGATGGATATTTGCAAACGGCCTACACGTTGGCCGACCGCAAACGCTGGCCGTCGCGTTGGAATCCGGCGCAGCGCGGCAATCACGAGGGTTACGTTTCCGGATATTTTCTTGAATCTGCTATCGCGCACTATCAGTTGACCGGCGGCACGGACAAGCGGCTTTACAACGCGGCAAAAAAATTGGCCGATTGTTGGGTCGCGAACATTGGGCCGGACAAAAAAGAATGGTATGACGGCCACGAACAAATTGAGCAGGGCTTGGTGCGCTTTGGACGTTTTGTGAACGACATCGAAGGCGGCGGGAACGGCGATAGTTATATTGCACTCGCGAAATTTTTGCTCGATTGTCGCGGTCGCCACGGTGGCTCGGATTACGACCAGACGCAATCGCCGGTGCAGCAGCAATACGAGGCCGTCGGCCACGCGGTGCGCGCATCGTATCTCTTTTCCGCGATGTCGGATGTCGCGGCGGAAACGCACGACACGGATTATCAAAGCGCGGTGCTGTCGCTCTGGGATAATCTCATCAACAAAAAATATTACGTCACCGGCGGCATCGGCAGCGGCGAAACTTCGGAGGGCTTCGGACCAGATTATTCTTTGCGCAATGAGGCCTACTGCGAAGCTTGTTCAAGCTGCGGTGAAATTTTCTTCCAATGGAAAATGAATCTCGCGTATCACGATGCGAAGTTCGCCGACCTTTACGAGGAGACGATTTACAACGCGTTGCTCGGCTCGACGGATTTGGACGGCAAAAATTTTTACTACGACAATCCGCTCGTCGAGGACAAGGCGCGTTATCCGTGGCATCAATGTCCGTGCTGCGTCGGCAACATCCCGCGCACGCTGCTGGCAATCCCGACATGGACTTACACGACGAGCGCCGACGGGATTTTTGTGAATCTTTTCATTGGTAGCACCATCAATGTCGCGCGCGTGGTCGGCACGGACGTGGAGATGGTGCAGGCGACGGATTATCCGTGGAGCGGCAAAGTTTACATTACAGTGAATCCGAAGCAGACTAAGAAATTTACCGTGTTTGTGCGCGTGCCGAATCGCACGACGAGCGAGCTTTACACGCCGACGCCGGTTGTTGACGGATTGAAATCACTCGCGGTTAACGGAAATAAAATTTCACCGGTAATTGAAAATGGCTACGCCGCCATCACGCGCGAATGGAAGGCGGGCGATAAAATTGACATCGAACTGCCGATGGAAATTCAGGTCATCAAAGCGGACGAACACATCAAGGCGGATCGCGGTCATGTTGCGTTGCGCTACGGCCCGCTGATTTATAATGTCGAAACTGCCGACCAGCCGAATTTGAATCTTACCCCAGATGTAAAATCACTTGCGACCGAATGGCGTGGTGATTTTCTTGGCGGCGTGCTGGTCATCAAAGGTAAATGGAGCGACGGCAGTCCGCTGCTGGCGATTCCTAATTACGCACGACAAAATCGAGGTCAGGAAACGTCGCAAGTTTGGTTGAAGAACTAAAATATTTTTTTATGAGTGTGAAATATACGATTGGTTTGGATTACGGCACGAACTCGGTTCGCGCTCTCATTGTCAATGTTGCCAACGGTGCGGAAGTTGCCGCTGCCGTTTGGACCTACGCGCACGGCACGCAAGGCGTCGTGCTCGCGCGCGATCCAAATCTGGCGCGGCAGCATCCGGCAGATTATTTGACAGGTGCGGAAGTCACCATCAAGCAGGCGCTCGCGGCGGCAAAGAAAAATGTCAAAGGCTTTAGTCCGGCGCAGGTCATCGGTATTGGCGTGGACACGACGGGCAGCACGCCGCTGCCCGTGGATAAGAACGGCCAGCCGCTCGTGTTTCAGAAAAAATTTGCGAATAATCCGGCCGCGCTCGCGTGGTTGTGGAAGGATCATACGAGCGTCAACGAAGCTTCTGAAATCACCGCGCTCGCAAAGAAAATGCGCCCGCAATATCTCGCCAAATGCGGCGGCACGTATTCGAGCGAATGGTTCTGGAGCAAGCTTCTGCACTGCCTGCGCACCGCGCCGGAAGTTTTCAACGCCGCGCACTCGTGGGTGGAACTTTCTGATTTCGTTCCGGCATCGCTCACGGGCACAGAGCATCCGGAAAAATTCATCGCGGGCGTTTGCGCCGCCGGTCACAAAGCAATGTGGAATGCAAAGTGGGGCGGTTACCCCGACGAAGCTTTTCTTTCCAAATTAAATCCGAAGCTCGCACAATTGCGTTCGCGCCTCACCCCGCGCGTTCACACAATTGACCGTGCGGTCGGCGGACTCACAACGGCTTGGGCGAAACGAACTGGTTTGCCGGCGGGAATTCCCGTTGCCGTTGGCGCGTTTGATTGTCATCTCGGCGCAGTCGGCAGCGGCGTCACGCCTGGCACGCTGGTGAAAATTATTGGCACAAGCACGTGCGACATCAGCATTGCGGCGAACACCAGCAAACTCGCCGATGTGCCCGGCCTCTGCGGCATCGTGGATGGTAGCGTTTTGCCCGGATATTTCGGCCTCGAAGCAGGTCAATCGGCGGTGGGTGATTTATTTAACTGGTGGGTAAATTACATTCAGCCGCACGGCGAAAAATTGTCGCACCGCAAGCTGGACGAAGCAGCGCTCAAGCTTGCGCCCGGCGAAAGCGGTTTACTCGCGTTGGATTGGAATAATGGCAACCGCACGGTGCTTGTGGATCAACGGCTCACCGGTTTGCTCGTCGGCCAAACGCTTTATTCGACGCCGGCAGAAGTGTATCGCGCGCTCATCGAGGCGACGGCGTTCGGTGCGTTGACTATCATCAACCGGTTCGAGGAATATGGTGTAAAAATTTCGCAGATAGTGAACTGTGGCGGCATCGCCGAAAAGAGCGCCATCACCATGCAGATTTACGCAGACGTGACAGGCCGCCCGATGAAGATTTCGCGCTCGGCGCAAACCTGCGCACTGGGATCGGCCATTGCGGCGGCGGTCATCGCCGGTGCACATAAAGATTATGCGGCGGCACAAAAAGCGATGACGGGTTTGAAGCCGATTGTCTATAAACCGAACGCGAAGGCGCACGCGACTTACAAGGAACTTTACGCGCTCTACAAACAGCTTCACGATGCGTTTGGCACTTCTGACGGTGGCGGAAATCTTTACGGCGTCATGAAGAAGCTGATTGAAATTCGCAGTCGTGTCCGCAAATAATTTTATCATGCTCGAAAAACTTAAAGCTCAAGTCTGCCAAGCCAATCTCGACCTCGTCGCGAAAGGTTTGGTCATCGAAACATGGGGCAACGCCAGTGGGATTGACCGCGAACGCGGCCTCATGGTCATCAAGCCGAGCGGGGTGCCTTACGATGGCATGTTGCCGAAACACATGGTTATCGTTTCGCTCGCAGACGGCAAAGTGGTCGAAGGAAATTTGAAGCCGAGTTCGGACACGGCGACGCATTTGGTTTTGTATCGCGCATTCCCGAAAATCGGTGGCGTGGTGCACACACATAGTTTGTTTGCGACCGCGTGGTCGCAGGCGCAGCGTGGCTTGCCGAGCTATGGCACAACGCAGGCGGATTATTGGTATGGCGACGTGCCGTGCACGCGTTTGCTGAAACCGACGGAAATCAAAAATGATTATGAGGCGAACACCGGCGAAGTCATCGTGGAGACGTTCAAGAAATTAAAATTTGATCCGCTGCAACATCCGGCGGTGTTGGTGGCGAGTCACGGACCGTTCACTTGGGGCAAAGACGTGGCGGACGCGGTTCACAATGCGGGGGTGCTGGAATTCATCGCGCAGCTTGCGAGCGAGACGTTAAAAATCAATCCGAAATTGAAGCCGATGCAACCTGTATTACTCGATAAACATTTTCTTCGCAAACACGGGCCGGATGCTTATTATGGCCAGAAATAAATTTCCAACAACTAAACGAACCATGAAAAAAATCATACAACTCATCACCCTCACGGCGCTGGGAATCGCGGCGACGTGCTTTACCGGTTGCCAGACTAGGAACACACCCAAAGGAACCATCACCGAATCCGCGTTCGGCAAGCTGTCTGACGGCACGCCGATCGAACTTTACACCCTCCGCAACAGCCACGGCATGGAGGCGACCATCATGAACTACGGCGGCATTGTCACGTCGCTCAAGGTGCCGGACAAGCACGGCAAGTTTGATGACATCGTGCTCGGCTTCGACAATCTGGACAGTTATACCAAGGACAGCTATGTGAAAGGCTGCCCGTATTTCGGCGCGTTGATCGGGCGTTACGGCAACCGCATCGCGAAAGGGAAATTTTCCATTGACGGCGTGGAATACACGCTGGCGACGAACAATGGCGTGAACTCGTTGCACGGCGGCGTGAAGGGTTTTGACAAGGTCGTGTGGACCGCCCGGCCGTTCCCGACGGCGAACGGCCCGTCACTGATCCTGACGTATGTGAGCCGGGACGGAGAAGAAGGTTATCCGGGCAATCTGCTCGTAACGGCGGTTTACAGCGTGACCGAAGCCAACGAATTGAAACTGGAGGTCACGGCGACGACGGACAAGCCGACGGTGGTGAATTTGACGCATCATTCTTATTTTAACCTGGCGGGACAGGGCAAGGGCGACATCCTCGGGCACGTGGTTTACATCAATGCCGACCAGACCACGCCGGTGGACGCCGGTTTGATCCCGACCGGCGCGTTCGCCGACGTGACGGGGACGCCGTTTGATTTCCGCAAGCCCACCACCATCGGTGCACGCATCAACGATCCGGACACGGTGTTACAATACGGCCCCGGCTATGACCACAACTGGGTGATCAACAAACCGCTTGGAAAATTTGGTGAGCAAGCGTTCGTGGTGGAACCGGTCAGCGGTCGCGTGATGGAAGTCTGGAGCGACGAACCTGGTTTACAGTTCTACGCTGGCAATTTCCTCGACGGCACAATCACGGGCAAGGGCGGCGCGGTTTATCAGAAACGCACTGGTTTCTGCATGGAGCCGCAGCATTATCCTGACTCGCCGAACAAATCGAATTTTCCGTCCGTCGAACTCAAGCCGGGAGAGACGTTCCATAACACCATCGTTTATAAATTCAGCGTTCAATAATTAGATTGGAATAATACTATGAATGAAATAACCAACAGCTTGGTGACCGCCACGAACAATCTGGCCACTGCGTCAGTCGCCGGCGGAATGAACGGCACGGTGTTCAACGGCTTGGACATTGCCGTGATCATCCTGTTTGCCATCGGCATGATCGTGACCGTGTGGTTCTCGATGCGCAAAAAGAACGAGTCCGGCAAGGACTATTTCCTGTCTGGCCGCGATGCAAACTGGCTGCAGATCGGTTCCTCGATCTTCTCCTCGAACATCGGCTCCGAGCATCTCGTCGGCCTCGCCGGCGCGGGCTTTGCCACCGGCATGGCGATGGCACACTGGGAAATGCACGCCTACTGGATCCTCATCCTCGGCTGGGCGTTCGTGCCGCTCTACGACCGGATGAAAGTCTTCACCATGCCTGAATTTCTCGAACTGCGCTTCAGCCGTGGATCGCGAAATGTCCTGAGCTTGCTGACCATGGCGAGCCTCGTGCTGACGAAAATTGCCGCCACGATTTATGCCGGCGACGTCGTCATTCGCACATTGTTGAATGTGGATCACATCAATCTTTTCGGACACCAGATTGACGTCTTCTGGGCCATCGCGTTGGGGCTGGCCTTCACTACCGGTCTTTACACGGTGTTTGGCGGCATGCGCGTCATCATGTATACCGCCGTGCTGCAGGCGCCGGTGCTGATCTTTGGTTCCGTTTGCATCCTTTACATGGGGCTGCGCGTGCTCGGCCATGGCAGCTTGATTGACGGCTGGCACACCACGCTCACGACCGTGGGCGACAACGTCCATCTCGTCCGCTCGATCAACGATCCCGACTGGCCGTGGCTGGCGATCCTGCCGGGCTCGGCCATCATCGGCTTCTGGTATTGGTGCACCGACCAATACATTGTCCAGCGTGTGCTGGCCGGCAAGAACCAGCAGGAATCCCGGCGCGGCACCATCCTTGCCGGCTTCTTCAAGCTCACGCCGGTGTTCATTTTCCTCGTGCCCGGCATGATCGCCTTTGCGCTGACCAAGACGCCCGGCGTCGGCTTTAGCACCAGTGGCGATGCCGCCTACACCTCGCTCGTCGCCCAGATTCTGCCGCACGGTTTGCGTGGCATGGTTGCGTGCGGCATGATCGTCGCGCTGATGGCGTCACTCGGTTCCAAGTTCAACGCCTCCGCCACATTGTTCACCATGGACTTCTACCGTGAATGGCATCCAAACGCCTCCGGCAAGACCGAGGTGTTCGTGGGTCGCCTGGCCACGGCGGTCATTGTCTTCATCGGCATCTGCTGGGTGCTCGTGATCAAGAACCTCCACATGCCGCTCTACCTCTACTTGCAGAATGTGCAGGGCTATCTCTCGCCCGCCATCGCGGTGCTGTTCGGACTGGGCGTATTTTGGAAACGCGCCACCGCGCCCGCCGCGCTGTGGGCTTTCGTGGTCGGCATGATCGCTGGCTTTGGGCGGCTCGCGCTCGACCTCATCATGCGCGGTGACGCCGATGCCGTCACCAAACTCAAGGGCGATCACTATCACAAACTTATCTCGCAAGCCGATTATGACACGGGCATCGCCGCCATCCGTGCCACGCACAACGGCCTCCTGTTCGACATCTGGAATATCCACTGGCTCTATTACTGCGAGGGCCTGTTCGTTGTCACCGCCGCGCTGATGATCATCATCAGCCTCCTGACCAAGGCGCCGGATACGAAGACCATTCAATACACCTACTACGGTGCCACGCCGGCGGAGAAGGCCGCCACCCGCGCGAGCTGGAGCACGGTGGACGTTGTCCTCAGCCTGATCGTCGTGGCCTGCGTTGTCCTGTTCTACATCAAGTTCTGGTAAAATATCGGTTTCAACAAGGTGGCGATGCTTCGGCATCGCCGCTTTTTTTTGGAAATGTCCTTGTGACCAATGGACACGGACGGCAAAATCAGATCATCGCTCGCATGGCATCCCTGACCCCGCTTCTGGAAATGCGCGGAATCTCCAAGAGATTTCCTGGCGTCGTTGCCTTGGACAACGTCAGTCTTTCCGTAGGTTCGGGCGAGGTGGTCGCGCTCTGCGGCGAAAACGGTGCGGGCAAGTCCACGCTCATGAAGATTCTCGGCGGCGTTTATCAGTCGGACGATGGCGAACTTTTTCTCGCCGGCCAGCCGGTCAAAATCGACAACGTCACTGACGCGATGAAGTCGGGCGTGGCGTTCATTCATCAGGAGTTGAACGTCCTCGACAACCTCAACGTCGCGGCAAACGTATTTCTTGGCCGCGAGCCGAGAAATACCTTTGGTTTGATTGACACCAAAAAGATCCACGCAGACACCGCACCTTTGTTAAAACGGCTGGGACTGGATGTTTCCAGTCGCACGCGGCTGGACCAACTTTCCATCGCCCAGCAGCAGATGGTGGAAATCGCCAAGGCGCTTTCGCTCAACTCGCGGCTCATCATCATGGACGAGCCGACGTCCAGCCTGACGTTGACGGAGACGGATTGTCTGCTGAATCTGGTCATCGAACTGCGCAAACAGGGCGTGAGCGTGGTTTATATTTCTCATCGCCTCGGCGAAGTGAACCGCATCGCCGATCGCGTGGTGGTTCTGCGTGACGGCAAGAACGCCGGTGAATTAAGCCGCGCGGAAATCAGCCACGATCGCATCGTCAGCCTCATGGTCGGGCGCGAAATCGAAAACTCCTATACGGCTTCGACGGCGGCCAAGACGCCCGGCTATTTCAAAGTCCGCAACGCGCGTTCCAGCCGATACCCTGGGAACACTGTCGAATTCGACGCGTCGCGCGGAGAGATTCTTGGCTTTGCCGGACTCGTCGGGGCAGGGCGGTCCGAGATTGCTAAAGCCATCGTCGGTCTGGATGCGGCCGGTGGCGCGGAAGTTTCCATCGGCTCTGATCGCCTAGCGATCAATGCTCCAGCCGATGCGATCAGCCACGGGATTTTTCTGGTGCCGGAAGACCGGCGCGGCGAAGGTCTTGTCACTAGCATGACCGTGCGCGAAAACACCACATTGCCTTCGCTGAAAAATTATTCCTCGCTCTGTTTCATCAGCCGCGCTCGCGAACGTAAAGTCACCGCAGAACAAATCGCTTCGCTGAAGATCAAAACACCCGGCGGCGAAGCCTTGGTGGTGAACTTGAGCGGCGGCAACCAGCAGAAAGTCGTCCTCGGCAAATGGCTTTCGATGTCGCCGAAGGTGATGATTCTCGACGAGCCAACGCGCGGCATTGATGTCGGCGCGAAGGCGGAAATTTACCGGCTGATGCGCAAACTCGCCGATAGCGGCGGTGTTATTTTGATGATTAGTTCTGACATGGAAGAGGTTTTGAATGTCAGCGATCGCGTGGCTGTGATGCACGAAGGCAAAATTACCGGCGTGCTGGAACGCGCGGATTGCAATGAGGAAAACGTGATGAACCTTGCTGTCGGCAAAACTATTTCCGCTGCCAAGCCGGCGGTAAACAATTAATTTGCAGTAATTATTTTTCATGAAAAAAGAAATTGGCAACCCGGTATTACTGTTCGTCCTGTGCGCAGCCACTTCGATTATGAATCCGAAGTTTCTGTCGCCGGTGAACCTGGTGAACACAGCGAAACTCATCGGGCTTTATGGAATGTTCAGCCTCAGTCTTGGTCTGGTTATCATCGCGGGCGGCATTAATCATTCGCTCAACTTCACGGTCATGGGCTCAGTTGTGCCGTTCGGTGTGCTGGCCGATCAGATCTTCAAAAACTGTTCCGCGGAAAAAATTCCAATGCTAGCTATATGAAAAAGTTTTTTTTAGCCGTCGCGCTATTTGTTTCCATCGCCGTTGTTTCCCGCGCGGTAGAAATTTCCTCGCCCAATACCAACCTCACTTCGCTGGAGCAGCAGTTGGTTGCGGCCACCAAGGCGGAAGCCGCGCCGCAGTTCAACGGTGCGCGCGTCATCGGCCTCCGTCCGAACACGCCGCTGATTTATTCACTCGCGGTGAGCGGTGAACGGCCAATTTCTTTTTCTGCAAAAAATTTGCCGCCCGGGCTTAAGCTTGATTCTAAAACAGGAATTATTTCTGGCACGTTGAAGCAGGCGGGAGAATTTACTTTTTATGCAACGGCAAAAAATTCTGCCGGCAACGCGGGATCGGAAATCAAAATCATCTGCGGCGACCAGCTGGCGCTCACGCCGCCAATGGGTTGGAACAGCTACGACACATTTGGCGATTCTGTGACCGAGGCGGAAATGCGCGCGAACATTGACTGGTTCAAGACGCATTTGCAGCCGCTTGGCTGGGATTATGTCGTGGTGGATTATCGTTGGTATGATCCCGGCGCGCATGATAACAACGCCAATGGTCGCGCCGGTGCGAAACTTACGGCGGATGAATTTGGCCGCCTCATGCCTTCACCAAATCGTTTTCCAACGGCCACCAACGGCGCGGGATTCAAGCCGCTGGCTGATTACGCACATTCACTTGGATTGAAATTCGGTATTCACGTCATGCGCGGAATTCCACGGCAATCCGTTTTTGCGAATACACCCGTTGAAGGGAGTTCGTTCCATGCCGCTGACGCGGCGGACACGAACAGCAAATGCGTTTGGTGTCCCGATATGTTTGGCGTGGACGCGACCAAGCCGGCGGGGCAGGCGTGGTATGATTCCATTCTGCGACTTTACGCGAGCTGGGGCGTGGACTTCATCAAGGTGGACGACTTGTCTCGCCCGTATTCTACGGCGGAGATTGAGGCGATTCATCGCGCGATTGAGAAGAGCGGACGCTCCATCGTTTTTAGCACGTCGCCCGGCGAAACGCCTGTGACCAGCGCGGCGCACATCTCAGCGCAGGCAAATATGTGGCGCATGTCCGATGACTTTTGGGACAAATGGAAATTCATAGATCACAATCTCGACCTCATGCTCGCGTGGCGTGGCGTCGCTGGGCCAGGGCATTGGCCGGATGCGGATATGATTCCGCTTGGCAAAATCGGCAGGCGCAGCGTGGGGAAAATTCGTTGGACGGCGTTCACGCGCGATGAACAAATCACGTTGATGAGCCTGTGGGCGGTCGTTTCCTCACCGCTGATGCTGGGAATGAATCTGCCGGAGAACGACGACTGGACGACGGCGTTGCTCTCGAATCCTGAAGTGCTGGCGGTCAATCAAGACCCGCTGGGCAAAGCCGCCGTGCGCGTCGCCGTGGATAATAAAATTGAAGTTTGGTCGAAAACTTTGACCGATGGTTCGCAAGCTGTGGCGCTTATCAACCGCGGCAATGCGAGTGACATTGACGAAGCCCGCGCCATATTCAAAAGTCCGCTCGTCACGCGTTCGTCGCCCGGCCCAATCAACATTGACCTCGACATCACTGGCGCAAAAAAGCTTTGGTTGGTCGTAGACGATGGCGGCGACAGTTACGATTGCGACCACGCCGATTGGCTGGAACCGAAAATTTTTACAGCAGACGGCGAGAAAAAACTTACGAGCCTAAAATGGAAATCCGCCACGGCGGGTTGGCAGAAACCGCTTGTCAACCGCAGCGTCAGCGGCGGTGCGCTCACCGTTGCGGGCGAGACGAGTGCCGGCGGCATTGGCACGCACGCACCCTCGGTCATCGAATATAATTTGCCCGCCGGCAGCACACGCTTCACGGCGCGCGCTGGCCTCGACATCGGCGGCACGAGCCAAAACAACGGCGCAACGGTTCACTTTCTCGTGTTCACCAGCGACCCGCATCCGCCCGCCAAGACCGCGACCGCGAATCTTTCTTTTAGCAGTCTTGGACTCAACGGCAAACAAAAGGTGCGTGATTTGTGGTTGCGGAAAGATTTGCCGCCTACTGAAAATTTCTCCGCCGAAATTCCGCCGCATGGCTGTGTGCTATTGAAAGTTCAGCCCTGATTATCGCGGCGGCAAAACTCCCGCCGTCACCAACGCCGCCCGCGTTTTCTCCGGCGTCTCGTGCAGAATTGCCCGCCAGCCGCGCGCTGCGCCCGCCTCAGTGTTTTCAAGGCGATCATCAATGTAGATCAAATCCGCGCCGCGTCGTCCGCACATTTTTTCCATCGCCGCGTAAATCTCCGGACGCGGTTTCATCGCGCCCACTTCGCAGGAAAAAATATAGCCGTCAAAATTAGCGAAGAAGGGAAAGTTCCGGCGAACATGTTCAATGGCGAGGTCGTTCGTGTTCGAGAAAATAAAAGTTTTGAAACCGCGTTGCCGCAGTTCGGAATGGAGTGTAATCATCGCATTCATCTCCGAAAAAATGTCGGCGAAGAAACTGCCGAACTCATCCAAACTGCCTGAAAAATCAATGGCACTACGCACAGCCTCGTAAAATTGGTTGCGGGTGAGACGTCCCGATTCGTATTCAACAAGGAATGGTGAACTGCCGAGAAAAGCGTGCAAGTCCGCCGGCGCTTTGGAGCTGCGCGCTGCAATTTTTTGCGCCGCGATGGTGTAATCAAAATCCACCAGCACTTTGCCGAGGTCGAAGATGATGGCGGGCTGACTCATAACATTTCCCGGCGGCCTTCGAGCGCGCGATTCAGCGTGAGTTCATCGGCAAATTCCAGGCCGCTGCCCGCTGGCAGACCGAAGCCAATGCGGGAAATTTTCAGGCCGCTGCGCGCGAGCCGTTTCGCCAAGTAATTGCTCGTGGCGTCGCCTTCCACATCCGTGCCGAGTGCGATGATGATTTCTTTTAGCGGTTCATGCGCCAGCCGCTTTTCCAAATCGCCGATGCGTAAATCGTCGGGTTCCACACCGTCGAGCGGAGAAATTTTTCCGCCGAGCACATGGAATTTGCCGCGATACGTTCCCGAACGTTCGATACTCAAAATATCCACGGGTTTTTCTACGACGCAAACTACGGAACTATCGCGTCGCTCATCGGAGCAAGTGGGGCAGGGGGTTTTTTCCGTGAGCGCGCCGCAGATTTCGCAGAAACGAATACGTTCGCGGGCGGTCAAAATGGTTTCTGCGAGATGCTTCACTGTGGCCGAATCAGCCTGAACAATATGCAGTGCGACGCGTTCCGCCGAGCGCGGGCCGATGCCGGGCAATTTACTCAACGCAGCTGTCAACGCGATGATGGGTTCGGGTAACATTCTTGCAGCGGTAATTGGTAGCCTTGAAGATAATTCACACGGCGTTCGCCAATCGTCACATTCCCGGCAGACTGAAGCCAGCGGTAGCCTTGCCCATTTCCGTGTTGGAAATTTCTTTAGCCTGCGCGAGCGCCTGATTGGCGGCGGTGAGAATCATGTCTTACACGATTTGAGCATCAGATGGATTCAGTGCCTGCGGATCAATCTTGATGGACACAAGCGAACCATCACAGCGCGCAACGGCCTTCACCGCGCCGCCGCCGCTGGTCGCCTCGACCGTGCGAGTGGCGAGGCTCGCTTGAATCTGTTCCATCTGTTGCTGCATTTTGGCAGCCTGCTTCATGAGTTTTCCGATGCTGGACATTTTGTAGGAATTTTATTTTTAGTTGTTGGTTTTTAATTTTGAATTATGCACGCACTTCGACAATCGTGCCTTTGAAAATTTCCAGTGCCTTCTGGATGAGTGGGTCGTTCTTGAAATCTTCTTTGCTGAACGCCACTGGCATAGTTTTTTTCTCGGTAGCAGGCGAGACTTCAGCAGGATTTGCTGGTGAAACGGGCGCGGACGTCTTCGTTGCAGCAGGAATTGGCGGCGGCGTGGCGGCAACGGCCTTGCGTTCCCAACCGGCAGGCGCTTCGGCCTTGATGAATTTAATCATCACGTTGGCGTGGCCGAGTTCCGCGAGCTTGGTCGCGAGCAACGTGTGATTGCGCGCGTTGTCTACGAGTCCGAGGTGATCAGCAAATTCCGGGTCAAAGCCAATGATTAAAATATTTTTCTCGAATGACACCGGATGCGCGTCAATCAAGTAACCGCGCGTGAACGGACTCGCGCGACCAACAGCGGCAATTAGATTCGTCCACAAGCCAGCCAGATCGCCGGACGCAACGACTACGCTGGGTGTCGCTGGAACCACCGGCGCGGGCGGCGCAGGCATTGCTTTTTGAACAGGAGTTGAAACTGGAGCAGAAATTTGAGCCGGGCGCACAGCGGCTTGAATCGGCGGGCTGACTGCGGTTTGTGTCGCAACCGAGGAGCTTTGTCCACGCAACTGATTGAGTTGTTTCAACACGGCGTCGAGCGACAGCGCGTTGCGCGCTTCGATGGCGCGGAGCAGTGTCACTTCGAGTAAAATCTTTTTTGACGCAGCGTCGCGCAGACGCAATTCGGCGTCCGCTAAAACTTCCAGAACGCGCGTGAATGCATCGGTGGTCGCGAGCGAAGCCTGTTCCTTTAATGCGGAAATTTCCGCTTCGGAAACTTCGAGCAGATTCAAATCGCCTTTAGATACTTGATAAATCAACAAGTTGCGGAAATGGTTCAATAAGTCGCCGAGCAAGCGGCCAAGATCTTTACCGCCGCGGGCGAGTTCATCTAACTGCGAGAGCGCGACGGAAATTTCGCCGGAGAGAACTGCGTGGCTCAATTTGAGAATCTGATTTTGCGCCGCAAGACCAAACATCGAGAGCACGTCGGCTTCTTCAATTTTGTCGCCGCAAAAACTGATCAACTGATCCAGAGTAGATTCAGCGTCGCGCATACCGCCGTCCGCGCCGCGCGCGATGGCGTGCAAAGCGGCGGCATCAATTGTCACTTTTTCTTTGCCCGCAATTTCTGCGAGATGTTTGGTGATGAGCGCGGACGGAATTCGGCGCAAATCAAAACGCTGACAACGCGAGAGAATCGTCGGCAAAACTTTTTCGGGATCGGTCGTCGCGAACATGAACTTCACGTGCGCGGGCGGCTCTTCCAAAGTTTTCAACAGCGCATTGAACGCCGCCGTGGAAAGCATGTGAACTTCGTCAATGATGTAGATTTTGAACTGCGAATTGGCGGGCGAGTATTTGCACGTCTCGCGCAGTTCGCGCACCTGTTCGACGCCGTTATTGCTCGCGCCGTCAATTTCCAAGACGTCGAGTGCGCGGCCATCGGTAATTTCTTGCACACGGGTATCGTTGTCGTCGAAATCAATTTTTGGTCCGCCGGTGCAGTTCAGCGCTTTCGCGAAGATACGAGCGATGGTGGTCTTGCCGGTGCCGCGCGGGCCGCAAAAAAGATACGCGTGGGCGATGCGCTTTTGCGCGATGGCGTTGGCGAGCGTCTGCGTGACGTGTTCCTGTCCGACAACGTCGGCGAAACGCTGCGGGCGGTATTTGCGGGCGATGACCTGATATGACATTTGTGATTTGCAATTTACGATTTACGCGCGGTTTGCAACGGCGACGGCAATCGTAAATCGTCAATCGCAAATCGTAAATGGAAAGTGTCAGGGTGACTGCGGCAATTGCAAAGCTAACTACCGTTGCTGCCTTCCGGCTCTGGCGGGGTTCGTAAGTCCACACTCCGCAGGCCCTGACGGAAATAATTTTGCGGCACGACTCCCGTGGTGACAAGCAGAAACGCCGGACAGTAAACTGTCCGGCGTATTGGAAAAAGCAAATTTTACAAATTAGTGCTGATGTTCAGCGGCACACCGGTCGGCGCGGTCACATCAATCGGTGCGCCGGCGTTGAGTTGTGCGAGGACGGACGCGGTGATGTCGTTGTCGTTGTTGGCGAAGACAACGACCTCGATAGAGGCGGAGTTCAACACCATCGAGTAGCCGCCAGCTTGGGCTTTATCGGCCACGGCTTTTTGAATTTCATCGACGAGGCTGACGCTCATGCGCTGACTCTGGTCGCCCAGTTGGGACTCGGCCTGACGCTGAAATTGTTCAATGGCGGCGCGGGAATTATTAATCTCCTTGGCTTTGTCATCGGCCGCGATCCGGTTCTTGGCGCGTTCGTCGGCGGAAAGTGTCTGATCGTTGGCCTTGTCGAGCAGTTGCTTGTAATCGGCCTGGGATTTTTCAAGTCCGTCCGCCATGTCCTTGATTTCTTTGCGCAACTCGGTTTTGCGATTTTCAAGCGAGGTCTGGGACAACTTGGTTTTGTAATAGCCGTTGAAAAGTTTCTTCATGTCCACGGTGGCCACCTTGCTTTGGGCGCTGGCGGAGGCAACGGTGGCGAGGAGCAAAACGACGGTTAAAATGGTGAAACGCAAATTTTTCATGGCCGAAAAGGAAAGCAGAAACCCGATGGGATGTCAGCAAAAAATGGCGGTCGCCGGTCAATGCTTACGCAGCCGGAAGAACTGGTTGCTGTTGGTCGTGGGCAAGGTGACGTGATACCAGCCGTTGCTGTAAACCGGACTGGTGTGCGCCGGTTGCCAACTAATCATGTCGGCGGAACTTTCCACTTCGTAATTGGCCGGGAACATTTGCCATTTCAAGGTGATTCCGGATTTTGCCGAAGTCGGCGCACCGGCGATTTTGCTGCGGACAGTTGAATTCAAACTGGCCGGAGCGATGACTAAACCCGGAGTCGGGGCAACGGTCTGAGAAATTTTGGCGAGGAACATATCGTTGGTGCCGTTGCGGCGAGATTGAAACGCGTTCACCGTTGGAAAATTGGTCGAGAGGGTCTGGCCGGTGAGGTAGGCGTTGCCGAGCGGATCTACGGCGATGGCATTGCCATAATCATTTTCTTTGCCACCCAAGTAAAACGAGTAGAGCAGGGCGGTAGCGTCAGAATTGAAAGCGATGACAACCACATCGCTTTTATGACGCTTCTTGTCGAAATGATTGGTAGCCGAAAGATCGCCGCCAATGTTATTGGTGGTGACAGGGAAATTTGTGCTGGTGGCCGAGCCGATTACGTAGGCGTTGCCGAGCGGGTCGAGGGCAACGCCGTTGGCGACATCCACGCCGCGCCCGCCGAACATCGAGGAATAGCCGATGCTCGTGTTGGTTCCATCCCATGAAATCTTGGTCAGGAATCCGTTGGTGACGTTGCCATATCTCACTCCGTTGGTATGCACATACGAGCTGGCGAGGTTGGGAACCGTATCCGGAAAATTTGTGGAGGTGGTGTAGCCAGCCACAAACGCATTGCCGCTGGCATCGGCTGCGATACTGTTCGCGCGGTCATTATTGGTGCCGCCAAGATAAGTGGAGTAGAGCAGGGTGAAACTGGTCGGCGAATCAACATTGAAAGCGGTAACGAAAGCGTCGGTGTCCCGATTTTCCTTATTCGTGGAATTATTGAGGTGTTCGCCGCTAAAGTAATTGGTGAAGATACTTACATTGGTCACGAGCACGCCATGATCTTTCTTGGTGTAGTAATTGGTATCAATCAACACCATCGCGGGCAAATAGTTGGTCGTCGGAAAATTGGTGGAGGCTGTGAAGCCGGTTACGAAAAGTTTTCCACTGCTGTAGGCGAGGGCGCGGCCCTCGTCATAATTAGTTCCGCCCAAATAGGTGGAATAATTCAAGGTCGTGCCGCCCGCAGAAATTTCGGACACGAAGGCGTTGGCGTTGATGTAAACTGTGTTGGTGCAGCCGAGCTTTGGTTGAAACGCGCCGGGCGTTACGGGGAAATTCGTGGAGTAAGTGTAGCCGGTGACGTAGGCATTGCCGGCGTCGTCCAAGGTAATGCCGTAAGCGGCATCCATGCTGTTCCCGCCGAGATAAGTGGAATAAACCAGTCCGTTGCCAGCGGGATTTAATTCGGCGACGAAGGCGTCGGTCAGATGGCTCTTGGCAAATTTATCAATGCCGCCACTGACGGTGGAGTCAAGCGCATTGGTCGTCGGAAAATTAGTTGAGTCGGTGAAGCCGGTAAGAAAAGCGTCGCCCGCCTTGTCCAATGCTAAACCCAACACACCATCGTTGCCGCTGCCGCCGAGATAAGTAGCGTAAATCAGATTGGTTCCCGTTTCGTCAAAGCGCGCTATAAACGCATCGCCGCTCACCTTGCCACCTTGATAATTAGTCTGGAACGCGCCGGAGGTGGAAAAAGTCAGGGTCGGAAGGTTGTTGGTGTTCTTGGACGAATACGTTTGTCCCGCAATATAAATTGAACCATCAATCGGATTCACGGCGATGGCGTAACCGGTTTCGCCGAGATTGCCGCCGTAATAAGTAGAAAAACTCAACACAGGATCAATTACCAGCGGTTCGTTACGATTGTAGTCGGCGAGGGCGAACGCGGCCGTGTGTGCGTCCAAAATTTTATAGCTGGCGGCAATTTCCTGTCGTGAGCCGTGAATTGTCTGATAAGCCACGGGTGGATGTTGAATAACTACGCCCGAGTTGAAGCTGATGATTAGCGCGCCCTGTGCATCCACGGAAATTTTTTCCGCGCCCGTGAAGTGCAGCGCGATGACTGAAGGGCTTACACCTGCAGCGAGATTGAAATCGTATTCCAACTTCTGGCGATTGCCGTAGTAAACAATATTAACACCGGGATAAATATTTTCCACGCGAACCTGCGCGAAGGTTGGGACGCCTGCGCGCCATTGGTTTGGATTGCTGCCGTAGAAATAATTAATTGTGCCGGTCAGTGGCGCGTCGCCGGAAATATGGGCGGACGGATTTGCGCCAACGAATTGTAATTCACAGCTAGCGTTTTCGCCGGTGTTTTTGGTAAGGCTAAATTTGGCGCCGACGGGTGTGACGGTGAATTGCGAATCGCTGGCGTGAGCGGTGAATTGCGCCGGTGAACCAGCTTCAAACCAAAGCGGCAGATTACCGAATTGCGCTGCACTTTGTGCGCCGAGTTGCCAAGCGGCAATGCCAAATGCAAAGCTGGTTCCGAGAATTTTTTTGACGGAAAGTTTCATATTAAAATTCGCGGGTGTAGCCGACACCAAACTGGAACTGGCCGCTGCTGTTATTATATTTGTCATGCTTCATCGGGATGCCGTAGTCCAATCGCAACGGTCCGAGGTGTGGAATATTCAAGCGCATGCCGAGACCCCAGTCGTCGCTGTAATTAAGCGAGGAGGAATAGGAGCGTTCGTCCACGCAGCCGATATCGTAGAACAACGCAAAGCGCAAACTCACGCCGCCGTCTTTTTCAAAAATCGGCACGCTGTATTCATACGAACTAAACCAGTAAGTATCACCGCCGATGGGTTCGGTGGAAACGTTGGGTGTCTGCGGATTGTAAGCCTGACGCGGTGCGACGTTGCGGAATTTGAAACCGCGCAGCGAGTAAAGTCCGCCTAAATAATAGCGGTCATAGAACGGCACGTCGCCGCCTTGCAAGCTGTCGGCAATGCCGGTGCGGCCGACGGCTTCGATAACGTGGCCTTTGAGCAGGCCGGGAAAATACCAAGCGGTGTGCGCTTCCACTTTGTAGAAATCTGTGCTGCCTGCGCTGACCTCGGTGGAGAGTTCCGTGCGCTGACCGTGGTTGGGTAGTTGTGTGCTGTTGCGTGTGTCGTAAGCGATGGAAGTGCCGACGCGTTGGTAAAGGTTGTCACCAACCTGTGCGAGAATGGCGTTTGGAACATTAGGGGTAACAACTTGCGGTGGGTTTCCGGAATACTCACCACCGTGCCAGCCGCTGTTCAGAGAAATGCCGATGTCTTCAACCGTGTAGCTGACGCTGCCGATGAGGAAGTCGCTGCCGAGCGCGCGTGTGAGACTGACTTTGCCGCCGGTGCGAGTTTCGTCATAAATATTATTCGGACTTTCAAAATTCAACTGGTGGCGGAAAAGATCAACGCCGAGAGCGAGTTTGCGATTCAAGAACCACGGTTCGGTGAAGGAAAGTTCGTAGTCCTGACGTTGCGTGCCGAGCTGAACGCGCAAACGCAATTTCTGGCCGCCGCCGGTGAAGTAGGGCGGGTGGAACAAATCAAAGTTACCCTGTGAAATTTCCGCGTAGCCGACGAGCGCATCCACAGAACTGAATCCCGCGCCAATGCTGAAATTTCCCGTGTTCTGTTCTTCCACGCTGACAATTAAATCTTTTCGCCCGGCAATCGCCGGATCTGTCGGCTCGGGGCGCATGTCCACTTTGCTGAAATACTGCAAACCTTCGAGGCGTTGTTTGCTGATTTTGACCTGCACCATGTTGAAGACGTCGCCAGGGCTGATGGCAAGTTCTCGGCGGATGACCTTATCTTTGGTTTTTAAATTGCCGTGAATCTCAATTTTCTGAACGTAAGAAATTTGGTCTTCACCAACTTGAAAATCCAAATCCATCGTGCCCTTTTCAATGTTGGGCACGGTCTGGACGTGTAACGCCTGTCCCTGCGCAATTTCAATGTAGCCTTTGCTGCCGTAAAAATCCTGCACGGCCTCGGTGTCCTTCGCTAAACCTTGCGGTGTGAAAACATTGGTGACATCCATCACCAAACCATTTACGCCGAGCTTGGCTTTGGAGTTTTGAAATTTCTGGATGGCGCGCACGCCTTTGATGATTTCCGCGTCACTGAAAACTTTATTGCCGCTGAACTTTACCGAGCCGACCGTGTATTGATGACCCTCGTAAATAAAAAATTTCAAGATCAGCGAATTGGTGGTCGGATGATCGAACTTCACATCCTTCACTTCGAAGTCGAGGTAGCCGTGGCTGTGATAAAATTCCGTCAGTCGGTCGGTGTCGCCGTCAAACTCGTCCTGTTGAAAATAGCCGCTGCCCGTCAGCCACGACCACATCCAATGCCGACGCGTCTTGATTTCTCCGCGCAGTTCTTTTTGCGAAAATTTCTCTGCTCCTAAAAATTCCACCGCAATGATTTTGACCTTCGGGCTTTCCTGAATCTGATAAGTCACCGTTCCGTGACCGGTGGCTTCGTCGATGTTCAAAACATATTTAACCTTTGTATCGGAGTAGCCGGATTTTTCATACAGCTTTTTCATCTCCTGCACATCCGTGAAAACTTTTTGCTCATCTAACGGGTCGCCGACCTTGACCGTGACTTTTTTCTTGAGCTTCGACTCCTTCAATTTGACGTTGCCCTCGATTTTAATTTCCGTGATGCGCGGACGAACTTGCACGATGTAGGTGAGAATCACGCCGCCGTCATCCGCTGAATCTACCGAGATGCGGATATTATAGAATTGTCCCGTTGCGTAGAGAGAGTGCACGTCGTCCTGCGTGCCGCCGGGAATATAATTGTTGCCCGCTTTAAGTTTGATGTTGTCGCGGATGAGCGCCTCGCTGACCGAGGCCGGCCCGATGAACTTGATGTCCACCCGGCTGATTTTAGTTCCAATGCTCTGCGCCCACGCCGCCGTGCCGCAACCAATTAAAAGAAAGATGGCGACGAACCGGAAAATGGCTTTCATGATTTACCGGCCACCGGGCACGTCTTCGTCACTAAATTTTGTTGCGGTTTCAAATCGTGTATATGGTTTCAAGAACGTCAAATGGACATCACCCGTCGGACCGTTACGCTGCTTCGCGATCACTAAATTTACCGGCAGCCCATCGCTTTCTTCGACTGCTGCGCCGTCTTCATCATCACCGGCATTTGGCTTGTAAAGCAGACCTACCAAATCCGCGTCCTGCTCGATGGAACCCGACTCGCGCAAATCGCTCATCCGCGGTTTCCGGCTCTTATCTTTCTCGATTTCGCGGTTCAACTGAGCCAGCACGATGATCGGCACATTCAACTCTTTCGCCAGCGCTTTTACGCCGCTCGAAATGTCAGCAATTTCCTGCTGACGGTTGTCTTGCGCTCGCCGCCCAGTAGAGTTTAATAACTGCAAATAGTCAATCACGAACAGCTTGATGCCATGCTGTTGTGCCATGCGCCGCGCCCGCGCCCGCAACTGCAAAATGGAAAGTCCCGCCGTATCATCAATGAACAATTTGGCCGCCGACAACCGGCCCGCCGCACTCGTCAATTTCGGGAAATCCGTTTCAATCATGAAACCTTCGCGGATGTTTCGCAGATTCACCCGTGCCAGCGAACACATCATGCGCAAAATGAGCGACTGCGAACTCATTTCCAGACTGAATACGCCCACCGGCAATTTCAGTTCCACCGCCACATGTTCCGCGACATTCATCGCCAGCGAGGTTTTGCCCATCGAAGGCCGCGCCGCGATGACAATCATTTCACCGCCGTGCAAACCGTCGGTCATCTTGTCCAAATCCGGAAAGCCGGTTGAAATTCCGCCCAACTGACCCTGTCGCGCGTGATAATTTTCAATCGTCGCAATCGCGCCATTCACCAGCGCATTGATCGGCTGCATCCCGACCTGTTCGCGTGATTCGTTGACGTGCAAAATTTCTTTCTCAACTTCGTCCAGCAACTCTTCCACGTTGCCCTCGTAATCGTAAACTTTTCCAACCACACCGGAGCAAGTCGCGATCAGTTTGCGCAAAAGATATTTTTCCCGGACGATGTCGAGATAGTAACTCAAGTTCGCCGCGCTCGGCACCGCATCCTGCAACTGACTCAAATACGCAATCCCGCCGACCTGTTCCAACAACTGCCGATCCTTCAAATGCTGCTGCACCGTGATGAGGTCAATCGCCTCCCGCGTGTTGAACATCTCTGACACCGTCTCGTAAATCGTCTGGTGCCGCAGATCATAGAATGCCGACTTGCCGTCGTCCTTGAGATTTTCGATGCACTCGCCGATGCACTGGTTCGGGTCGAGCAACGCGCAACCAAGCACGCCCATTTCGGCTTCGTTTGAATGCGGCGGCAGACGGTCGAGCGTAGGCATGGCGGAAGATGAACGGCGGTCGCCTTTTTGACGGCGCGATTTTTTGAAATCAGCACCCGCGTCGGCGGAACCGCCGGACAACGGGTCGGAAACGGAATCAATCATGGCGCAGAAGATGAATTGTTTCCAAACCAAATCAAACCCGATTTATGCACAGCAGCAAAAGTTCTTCACAAAACAGGAAAATATGCAGTTGTAGTCGAAGTTGTTTGGCTTGGTTGCTGTGGATATGTTTACACAAGTTTCTGTTGCTACCCAACGTCCTCTTTGGAAAAGTTAATGCAGAATGTAGGCCGAGGGCGGTTTTGGAAGCCGCCAGATTTTTGTCGGTTGCTTAGCCAGCGCAGTTGAGTTTGGACCTCAATGACTCACCAACATCAATACAACTCGGCCTACACTTCTATTATTAACCTTCCTCGTATAAGAAAAAGAGAAAGTTGCTGGCACTATCAACAAGTCATTCACAAATGATTGGTAGGGATATTTCTTTAACTTTGGCTAACAAATTTGACTCTCCAGTTATCAGGGCTAAACTCACGCAGCTTATTTTGAACATGAATCGCAAACCTTCCATGCTCGTAGTTTTTCTCACGGTCTTCATCGACCTAATCGGCTTCGGCATCGTTGTGCCGCTCACGCCGCTTTACAGCCGCGATTTTGGCGCGAGCGCGTGGATGCTCGCCGGCATTCTCTCCGCGTTTTCGGCGATGCAATTCATCTTCTCACCGATTTGGGGAAAACTTTCCGACCGTCACGGTCGCCGTCCAATTTTGCTTATAAGCACGGCTGGCGGCGCGATTTCGTATGTCATCTTCGCACTCGCATCGGGATTGCAAAACCACACCGCCGCGCTCTGGCTGCTGCTCGGCGCGCGCGCCTTCGCGGGCGCGTGCGGCGGCAACATTACTGTGGCGCAGGCTTACATTGCAGACATCACGCCACCGGAAAACCGCTCGAAGCGGATGGGTCTCATCGGCATGGCGTTCGGTCTCGGTTTTATTTTCGGTCCGGCAATTTCGGGAATCATGCTGAAACATTTTGGTGTGACCGCGCCCGGCTGGGCGGCGGCGGCCTTGTGCACGGTGAATTTCATTTTGGCTTTCGCAAAATTAACTGAAAGCCGCCAGCCCGATTCCGCACCGGTCGCAAATCGCCCGCGTTTCGCGCAATGGCAGCTCACGCTCGCGCAGCCAAAAATTGCCACTCTCATCCTCGTTTTTTTTCTCGCGACATTTGCGTTCAGTTGTTTTGAAGTGACGCTGGCGTGGTTGGTGATGGACAATTTTCATCTGCCTTATCTCCGCGAAAACGCGGATTCCGCCACGACCATCACTTCACTATTCGTCTTTTGCGGAATAATCGGTGCGTTCGTCCAGGGCGGCATGATCGGACGCCTCGTAAAGATTTTCGGCGAGCCGAAATTAATCGCTACGAGTCTTGCGCTGACCGGCGTAAGTTTGTTGCTGCTGCCGTTGATGAAAGGCGATGGTGAGTTGCACTGGCTCGCTGTGTTGAAGCTCGCCGATTTGCCGTGGTTGAAAATGCTCGGCGCTCTCGCGTTGCTTTCGTTTGCTTCCAGTCTTACGCGCGCGCCATTGTTCGGAATGTTGTCTAACCTCACGCCCGCGAACGAACAAGGCGCGACACTCGGCGTGGCGCAAAGCGCTGGAAGTCTGGCGCGAATCTTTGGCCCGATGTTTGCCTCGACACTTTACTTGAGCCACGCGTCACTGCCGTATTTTATCTGCGGCGGGATTTCCATTATTGCCGGACTTATCGCCGCACAACGGCTGCTGGCAAAATAAAAATCGGCGGCGAAATTTCTTTCACCGCCAAATCATTTTCAAAAAAGGAGCGGCGGACTGACGTTCACACCCGGAGTTTTCGTCAGCCCGCCGCCTTGCCGTTCACACGAACGGAAGTTCTTCAGTTGCCACCTTGAGGCGGACCGGACGGAGGCGTGTTGCCACCATCTTCACCGGGCGGCGGGCCGGGCGGACGGGAATTGTCGCCGCCATCAGGACCGTTACTGCCGCGTTGCTGGCCGCCCATTCCTCCGCGCATCGGCGGGCGGAAGTTCTTCAGCTGCGTCAGTTGGTCGGCTGTCAGAATTTTTTCCAACTTCGCCTTAGTTTCCGCTTCGAGGGCGGCAATCTGTGTCTTTTGTTCGTCCGTCAGTTTGAGCTGCTGCATCAACGGCGGCGGCAGCACATGAAATCCGCCGCGACCACCACCGTGAGCGCCTGCGTGCTGCGACGGCGGCTGGCTGTCGGAGGGCGGAGTGTTGTCCTGTGCGTTAGCCGCAAGCGCCAAAGCGCTGATGGCTGCCATTACTGCGATTGTCATTTTTGTTTTCATAGTTTTGTTTTTGTTGTTTTGTTCAGGTGCAAATTTTTTAAGCGTGGGTCAGAAATCCCATTTCAACTCCTGCTTCTGTGAGCGTCGCGCCCAACATCTCAATCGGAAAAGGCTTGTTCAGTAGTCCGCTGAACCCCGCGTGCTGCGCCGCCGCCTTCGTGAAGAATCCGCTGCCCGTCGCTAAAATAATTTTTTGTTTGGGCGCGAGCGCCAGCATCCGGCGGCACAGTTCTACGCCGTCCATTTCCGGCATCTCAAAATCGGTGATCACCACTTCGTATTTCTCGGGTGCTTCCGCAAACGCCGCCAAAGCCTGTTGCGGCGAAATAAATTTTTCAACAGGCGCATCTGTCAAATTTTCCACCAGCGCGGAGACCAGTTCCAGAACGCTGACGTTATCATCCACCAGCATCCAATGTTTGATTTCGGTTGTGGGCAAGAGGTGTTTCATAGTTCCTCCGTTATTTTTTGAAGACCACGCGCACCGCGAACGTCACCAGTTCTTCGCTGGTGATATTTATTCTTTTGGTGCTGAATCCGGCTTCACTTTTCATGTGGCCAATCTACCTGAAACAACCTTAAGGAATCGTGAAGTCCGAAATATTTTTGAAATTATTTTAAATTGCCGCCGCCGTTCATTCTGCGGGGAAGTTCATTTATCGGAAGCAAATATTTGTCGGCGACAATTCGGCTGGACGTTGCTTTGACGTATTCTACCCGAACATTTGCCGGCGAAACTGTGACACGCACATGGCCGGAGTTGCCCAAAAAAACACCCTGCTTATAGCCGTAGTTTTGCAAGTCGCGGATGCGGTCGTCGCCCGCAAAACTCGGCTGCGGAATCATGATGTAGGGAATGCCGTCGAGTTCCTGCCGTGCGTAAAAATTGTCATGTGCGCGAAACACGGCAGTGACGTGATTCTTCAAAAGGAGTTGATGCACCGGCATCGACCAACTGGGACGATGCTGCGCGAAGCCTTCCGTGCCGTCCAAATTTTTGCCGCCCCATTCGTTGAACCCCGCGATTTCCACGCCGCCGCGCGAGGCTTGATCGCCCGCGAGCAAATTGTGAATGAAGATGAATTTGTATTTTGCCTTGCTCGTTGCCAACGTGTGCGCGAGCCAGTCGTATTGCCCGCGACCGAGCGACCAACTCCAGCCATCGCTGTTGCGTCCGCCGGAACGCAGCGAGTAGCGATACGGATCGAGCACCACGAACAACGCATCACCCCACGTCCATGCATAATAATTTTCCAGCAGGCCGGACTGCGCATGGCGCGTCGCGTCGCCGTAAAAAAACGTATCCGGCGCGGGATTCGGAAAATATTTTTTGCGCTCGGCATTGGACTGGACGCGAGGCTGTTCGGCGAACCGTCGTCGTAACGGCTCGCTTCGCCGTCGTGCACGCCGAGCGCCAGAAACAGCGGCGAGCCGAGCTGGTTCAAATAATACCGCTGCGCGAGATATTGCCGCCAGGCCTCGTCGCGCGTGGCGTGTTTGTCGGTCATGAAGAGATTGCCGAGATCAATGTGAAAATCCGGCGCGTCGGCGCGGATGTTTGCGAGCGTCTGCTGATAAACTTCCGCGCTGGTGTGTTCATCCAGATGCACGTCCGCCGTCATGGTGAAGGTGAACGAGCTGCCCGCTGCGCGCGCGGTATGAAACTGAAACGCGGCAACAATGGGATTCGGCGCGGAACTACTTTGGCCGCGAAACTCGGCGTAATACTGCGTGTCCGGCAACAGTTTGTTGAGCGTGAACAACGCCGGTTCGCCGCTCGGCAAATCAATGCGGGTTGTCTGATTTGTGAGCGCATTGCGACTCGTTCCGTAAACAATGTTGCCCGTCATCACGCGATGCGCCTGCACGCTCACGGCGATGGAGCGGTCTTCCGGCCGCGCGAGAATGATGTCCAAGTCATGCGCCGGAACGGTTACGTTGAAATAATTCGTGCCGGACGGCGCGCGATGATTGTGATTGCCCTGCGGCTTCTCGCCCTGCGCGAACGCCGAAACGCAGCAGACGACCAGTCCGCAGGCGGCTGTCAAAAAGTTACGCATGGAGAGATTTGGGTTTGACCGTGTAGCTGTGCGCGATGTCTCCGGTTTTATTTTGCCCGGTTTCGTCCTTCGGCAAAAAGCTGCGGACGTATTCCACCTTCACATTTTCCGGCGAAACGGTGACGCGCAGATGGCCGGAGTTCGGCAGCTTCACGCCGGATTGATAACGATCCTCGTTATAAGTCTGGTAGCCGTGGTCGGCGGGCATCGGCACTTCCTGATAAATAATGCCGTCGCGCTGTTGCTGGCAGTAAAGATGATCGTGGCCTTGAAAGAAAATCGTGACGCCGTGTTTCACCATGAGCTGATGCACGGGCAGTTCCCAATCCGGCCGGCGCTGCTTGAACTCGTCGTCGCCCCGATGATTTTTTCCACCCCATTCAAACAAGTCTGATTGATCCACGCCGCCGCGGCCGGTGCCCATGACGTGATGCGCGAACACAAATTTGTATTTTGCTTTGCTGGTTTCGAGCGTGCGCTTGAACCACTGATACTGCGTATCGCCGAGCGTCATGGCCCAGCCGTCGCGATTGCGGCCTTTGCCGCCGCCGGCGTCCTGTTCGCGAAAACCGCTGTCCACCTGCGCGGGTGAATGCCAGTAATTGTCCAGAATCACAAACAACGCATCGCCCCACGTCCACTCGCAATAATCCTTCCGCAAGCCAATGCCGGCGAGCGACTGCGTGTCGCCGGAATAAAAACTGTCCGGCGCGGGCGTCGGATAAAATTGGTTGCGCGCGTTTTGCGCGTGAACCGCGACGGCGTGGCGCTCGTCAGTCTGATTAAAATTAAACAGCGACGCCTGCTCGTGATTGCCGTTCAGCAAAAACACCGGCGCGGATTGCGCGACGAGTCCGACAAATGGCCGCTGCAACGTGTAACGCTCGGCAATGGCGTCAAAGGAAACTTCGCGAATCGGCGCGACGCTGAAATCATCGCCCATGCAAATATAAAAATCCGGTTTGTCTTTGGCCGCGTTGAGCAACGTGCGCGCATAAAGATTCGGCTCGCTCATCTGCGGGCGCTCAGGATGCGAATCGCCTTGGATGGCAAAAGTAAAAGTGCTGCCGGCGGCGCGCTGCGTGTGAAAGCTCGCTTCCGGTCGCGCGGTGAAATTGGTTTCGCCCGGCTTACGAAATTGCAGGCGATAAAAGTATTGAGCACTTGGCTGGAGATTCGCAAAAGTTGCTTCCACGGGTTTGCCGGACGGAAATTTCATCAGCTCCGTTTTGTTTGCATAATTTCCGAGCGTGGTTCCGTATTCAAAAAATCCCTCGATGTTTTCCTTCGCGACCGCGCTGACCGTGACCGATTTGCCCGTGACGCGGCCCAGCACGAGCGAGAGCCAACTGAACGCCGCGAGTTCCGGCGGCAGCATATAATCGTCCGCGCCACGGCGGTTGCGCCCGCCGCCGCCCTTGTTACCTTTCTTGCGCTGAACGCCGTTGGCCTGCGCGAAGGCGGGCAGCGACAGCCACGCCAGCGACGAAATCAGCGTAGCTAAAAACTCGCGGCGGTTAAAAATGAATTTCATGGCGTATCCTTCAATCTGGGGCATCAGAGGGCCGGAGAAAACAGAAAATCCGTGTTAGGAATTGCCGGCGATTGGATGGGATCCGCATAGACAAACGGATTTTTGGCGACGAAACCCTCGATGCCGCGCAGTTTTTTGAGCGCGGTGCGCTGATCCGCCGTCAGCGTTTTGTTCACCTCGGCGAAGTGCGTGGCGTAGAAATAAGCAAGTTCGCCGTCCAGTTCGCCGTAGTGTCGGCACAGCGCCAGCGCCTTTGACTTGTCGGCGGTATCGTCGGTCATGAATTTTCGCAGTTCGACGGCCACGGCGCGACGGGTGGCGACGATGTCCACAAGGTCCTTGTGTTGCAAGTCCAAGAGATTTTCCACCTGCGCGCGCTGCGCGGGATTGAGGGCGTCAAGAAACGCCGCGCCGCTGTCGCCGGTCAGCGCGGTGCTGATGGAATAATTTTTCTGGTGCACCGCCGGCGCGTCCTTCATGTAAAACGAACCGAAATAAGTGCCGTGGCCTTCGGGGCAGAAATATGTGTCGGCCTCGATGCTGCCGGCATACCAACTGAAGAATTCGCTCGCGTAAGTCATCATCGCCACATGCACGGCGTGTGGCACGGTGCGTTTGTCAAACGCTTCGGTTTCATCAACCTCCGGCCAGCTGCGCGAGTCGCCGAATTTCAATTTGACGAACGCCGCCTTTTGTTCCGGCGTCAGCGAGCGGACGATTTTTCCATAAACTTCCGCGCGCTCGAACGCCAGTTGGCCGCTCAATTCAAAATTGTCGGCGGTGTATTCATCACGGCCTCGCGGTTCAATCCGGCGCTGCCGGCGGGCAAATCACCGGCAAGATTGCGCGTAAAGGCGCGAATCAGCGGAAACCGCTTCAACGCCAGTTCACGAATGCGGTCGGTTTGTGATTTACCGAGGCTGACGAGCAGCGCTTTTTGTTCGGCGTTCAGGATGTGCAGGGTGTTATTGGCGATGCGGGTGAGAAAATCGGTGTTGTGGCCCATCGCCGCGCCGTCAATGTCGCGCAGGTATTGGAAGCCGAAAAAGTCGGAAATTTTGCCGGGCGGCAGAAACGTGTCCTCGTTGAATCCGCCGGTAAGAAAAGCCAAGCTGTCGAACGCGATGGTGTGAAGCTGAGCGCGGTCGGAAGTCGCCTGCGCGATGGAATATTGATGCGGACCGCCGTTGTGTTGTGGCGGTTGGTCAGAAGTTTCTTGGGCGAAGATTCGGCTGCAAATTCCGGCAATCAGCAAACCGACGAAGAGGAGGGATGATTTGTGTTTCATTGGGTTTAAGTGGAACAAGACCACCATATCACCACCAACCTTAAGAAATGATTAAGAAAAATATTATCGGACTGGCTGGACAAACTGTGCATTGGTGAGCGCCCGCAAGAATGCGACCAACGCGCGCTTGTCCGCCGCACTCAACGGCACGCCGCCATTAGGATGCTTGGCGAGATTTGGGTCAAGCGTCGCGCTGCGCTTCATGCCGGTCGTATAATGTTCGACCACCTCCTCCAAAGTCTGAAACCGTCCGTCGTGCATGTAGGGCGCGGTCAATGCGACATTCCGCAGTGACGGCGTGGCGAATTTGCCTTTGTCGGAATCTTTGCCAGTGACATTTGCGCGTCCAAGGTCGCTGAAATCAGAATCCAATCCGTTGTTGGCGAAACTCTGGCTCTGAAATAGCGGTCCGCCGTGGCAGTGAAAACAATCTGCGCCGAATTGTCCGCGTCGCGGATCGTATTCCGTGGAGAACAATTCAAACCCGCGCTGCTCTTCCGCCGTGAATTTCTCCTCGCCGCGCAGCACACGGTCAAACTTGGCGTTGAACGACGTGAGCGTCAGCAAAAAATTTTCCAGCGCGAGCGAAATCTTTTCCGCTGTTATTTCCGGCGAACCAAACGCGCCAGAAAATAACTCCGCGTAAACAGTTTTGTCCGCCGCGCGCAATTTTGTGCAAAGATTCGTCAGCGACTCATGCATCTCAATCGGGTTTTGAATCGGCTGTAAAACTTGTTCCCGCAAACTTTTCGCGCGGCCATCCCAGAAGAATTCTTTTTTCCAAGCGAGATTAAACAGCGGCATGGAATTCCGCGTTCCAAATTCTCCTTCCGCGCCGCGCGCCGTGCGGCGTCCATCCGTAAATGCTTTTTCCGGTGCGTGACAATCCGCGCACGACTGCGCGTTGTTGATGGAAAGTTGTTTGTCGAAAAACAAAGTTTTGCCGAGCGCCACGCGTTCGACCGTCAACGGATTGTCGCGCGGCAAATCGGGAATCGGAAACGTCGCACTCATGTGGAATTGATATGGCGTAAATTTTTCCGGCAGATACAGCGGCTTGGGGTGCGCGACAGCAATTTCTGCGTCGGTCAAATTGCTGATACGATGCACCGAAAACGAGCCGACCAGATTTTTTTTCAGCGCAGCGGAAATCGGATCGCCATCGCGCGAGGGCGTGGATGAACCGTCTTTGCCAAACGAAAGTGGTTGCGGTGCGTTCAATAAAGTCGCCAGATCAAAGTCTATTTCCAATTTCGTTTCGTTCGTGACGACGAGCGGCGTGGCGAGCGTGATGCGCGTGGCGTTCGTGTCACGCGCGAGGTGATACGCCCAGCCGTCCAGTTCGCCGTTCGCATTGCGCCACAAGCCTTCCAGTGCGAGAAAAATAAATCCGCCCTGCCAGCTCCAGTGCAATCCATTCAGGTTTGGATTCAGCGGATGGCTCGCAGGAAATTGCGCGATGTCCGCGTGGTTCAGATTGGTGTTCAATCCGACGAGAAAGCGCACGGAGCAAAACTCACCCGCCGGAATTTTATCCAGCCAGATCGAATTTCGGTTTTGCTCAAAATCCAACCAAGCGACGGAATTGGAAATCTCCAGCCACGAGCCGTCGTTGCGTTGCAGGGCAAAATCGCTGACGAGATAGCTGACGCGAGTGATGGAAAAAGTTTCGCCCGCTGAAGTTTGATAACGGAATGACGCAGGCTGCAAATTTTCTCCGGAAACTTTGGGCGTGATTTCAATCTGCAATGTGGCGGCTGAAGCGAAATTAACGCAACAAAATATCGCGAGGAGAAAAAATATTATCTGCGTTAGCTTCATTTCGAATCGTAATTACCGTTGCTGGCATTCCAAGTCAGCGTTTTGTTGGCGGTGGCAGTCTTCAAGTTTGTGACCGGATGCGCGACGAAATTTGTCGTCACCGGTTCAAAAACGCCCTGAACCAGTTGCCCGTTTGGATAGCCATGAAATCGCCGACCCATATTGTAAGGATAGACGGGCTGGCCGCTCGCATCAATCGTAGTGAAGTAGGCGTAAGTGCCCTGCGGAAATTCTGGTGTGACGCACCAGCGACCATTCAATTCGTCGAGGTCAAAATCTTTTCCAAAAGTTTTTCCGCAGTCGCCGAGATATGCGTAGTCTTCGATGTAATATCCCAGCGGACGTTTTTGATTCACCGCCGGGCCGGTTTGCGTGGCGTTGAAAGGTTGTTCACGAATCGCCCACGCGGGCAGGGTGGTGCGACCGGTTTGCGCGAGATTGTCCGTGCCGTTTTCGCCATTGCGCAAAGCGAAACCGGAAACCATCCGCCGCAAACTGCTCGCGGGATTGGTCGGATTGGAATAACCGTAAGGCCCGTAAAGTGGATAGCCATCCTGCATCCAGCCGAGAATGGGCGAATGTTTTTGCGGCTGGCCGGAACTTTCGCGATAAGTTTTTGTCGTGGTGTCGAAATCAACGTGGTCGCCGATTTCGTAGCGCAGCGCGATGGGTTCGACATGATAATGATAAGTGCCGCGATTTTGCTGGTGTGCGAAAGAGGCGTCGAAAGTCCGGCTTTCGTTTGGAAACGCGTCGCGGTTCCAGACGCGGTCGCCGTTGCCACCGCCGCCGCCGGGACCGAAATCGCGGCCGGCCGTGCTGGAGTAAGACCACGCATCGCCGGCATCAAACATCCGCACGCCGTCCACGAACATGCCGATTTCGCCGAGATGATTAAAATTATTTCCGGCCTGAACTTTCGGATGACGCGGGATCGCAAAAATAAAATGCTGGTCGGTGGGCAGGTTGGGAAACCAGCCGTTCTGCCACGGCCCCATGATCTGGCTGCCGAGGCCGGTGCTGAAAACGTAAATCCAGTTGGACGACGAAACGATTTTTTGCACGCCGCAATATGCTGGCTGCGACTGCGTATTCCGGCCGTTGCTCCAAGTTGTTTCGGTCTGGCCGGAATTTTTCTCGGCAACGGTGCGGTAGATTTGCGCGAACTTACCGGAGTCGAGCGTGAACCACGAAGTGATTTGCGGGTCGGCAAAAACCTTTCCCGCAAGCACAGACAAAATCACGGCGGTAAAAATATTTTTCATGGAAGTTGAATCACGGGTTGATGGTGAAGCCGCCGGTCAACGTGAAGGTCGGGGCCTGACTTTGACCCGGTGGAATGCCAAAAGTGACGACGACATTTTGTGCGCCGATGGTGGCGTTGGACGGAATCGTGAAGCTTGCCAGCACGGTGCCAGACGTTGCGTCGGATGATCTGGTGGCGGTGAGCGATCCAAGCGTGACGCTGGTGATGGGCGCGTTGGCGGGTGGCAAATTGGGCGGGTTTGAGCCGCCGGTTGAAAGAGTGATGGTCAAAGTGATGTTTGTGCCGTTGCCGCGGCTCACGCTGCCGCCCGGCGCTGAAAACGTCGCGCTACCGCCGCTGCCCCCCGTGTAACCGCCGGTGCCGGGCGAATCGTAAGTAGCCAAGGCTGTTTGCGCGACGCGGTAGAAACGAAAGTTGTCTGTCGGATTATTTGTGTAGCTCGCTGAGTTTAATACGGCGGAAACGGAAGTTGAATTAGTCGTCCACGTTGAAAAATTGGTCGTGGATTGCACCATGTAAGTGCCGCCTTCCGTCGCGCTCCATGTCAAAGTGACCGCGCCATTTTTCACCGTGGGTGTGTTGAGCGACGGCACGGCGTTCGGTCCGCCGTAGAAATTTGTTGCGACAGTTTCCGAAATGCTCGTGACCGAGCCGCCCGCGTTCGCGCCATACATTCCGCGCCCGATGTTGTAGGGAAACGCGGGCGTGCCGTCGCTCGCAATTGAAACGAAGTAGGCGTAAGTGCCGTTTGGAAACTCCGGCGTCACGCACCAGCGGCCGTTATATTCATCAAGGTCGTAGGTGTTCGTGCCGGGCGCAATGCCATGGTCGCCTAGGAAATCATTGTCCTCCATGTAACGGCCGAGCGGATACGTCGTGCTAACGGCGGGACCGGCGGTGATGTTTGACGCGACGTTGAAGAGGCGCACCGCCCATTGCGGAATCGTCGAGCGGCCGTTCGCGGTGAGATTGCTCGTGCCGTAACTGCCGTTGCGAATCACATAACCGGAAACCATCCGGCGGATGCCGCTGCTCGCGTTGTTTGAAACAGAATAACCATACGGCCCGTAAATCGGAAACCCATCCGCCACCCAGCCGAGAATCGGCGAATGTTTCGTCGGCGTGTTGGTGGACTCGGAAAACGTCTTGGTGCTGGAGTTGTAATCCACATGGTCGCCGAGCAGATAACGCAACGCGGGCGGATTGGCGTGGTAATGATAAGTGCCGGTGTTCTGCTGGTGTGCGTTGCCCGCGTCGAACGTCGCGCCTTCGTTTACATACGCATCGCGGTTCCAATAATATGTCGTGTTGCCCGCGTTGACCTCTGCCGAGCCGTTCCACGCAAACGCGTCCCAGCTGTTGAACATCTCCACGCCGTCCACAAAAATTCCGATTTGCCCGCCGCCGGTGATGGTTTTGGTCGTCGTCACGTTGTTCGTGCGCGGCACGCGATAAAGAATTTTCTGGTTGGATGGTAAATTTGGAAACGAGCCGTTTTGCCACGGCCCCATCGTATAGCCCGCCAGCCCGGTGCTGCGGATGTAAACTGAATTAGACGACGAATAAACTTCCTGCACGCCGCAATACGCCGGCGTCGACTGCGTTTGCGAACCGTTGCTCCACGTCGTCAACGCCGTGCCAGCGGTCTTCATGGCGTTGTTCGTGTAGATGCGCGCGTATTGGCTGGAATAAGTTGTGAACCACGAATTCGTTCGCGGGTCGGCCGCCTGCGCGAAAATCGCGAGCGCGAAGAAAATTCCAGTCAGTGCGGCGGTGAAGTTCAATTTCCGTTGGGTGTGAATTTGAGTTTTCATGTCGCCACTTTACGCAAGCGAACCTTAAGTGAACGTGAAGCCAACCAATTTTTGCGCAGTGCTGTGCAATTATTTTCTTCATCTCACCTTAAGGTTCATTTTGCGAACGTGACGACCATGCGCGGGCGTGTTATGAATTTCCGCGCACAAGCACATGAGAATTCTCATCGTTGAAGACGAACCCGATTTGCTCGCGAGCCTTGCCCAGGCGTTGCGCGAGGAGGGCTACGCCGTGGACACTGCCGACAACGGCGACGACGGCCTCTTCAACGCCGAAGGCACAGATTACGACGCGATTGTTTTGGATGTGATGCTGCCCGGAATGGATGGTTGGGAAATTCTCAAGCGTCTCCGCAAAACTAAAAAAACTCCCGTCCTCATGCTTACCGCACGCGATCAGACGCGCGACCGCGTGAAAGGCCTCGACACTGGCGCAGACGATTACGTCGTGAAGCCGTTCGATCTCGAAGAAGTTTTTGCGCGGCTCCGCGCCATCATCCGCCGCAGCGCGAACAAGACAACAAACGTCATCGAAATCGGCGACGTGAAAATTGACACCGCCGCACGCAGTGTTTTCTTCAAGGATAAAGCGCTAGAAATAACCGCGCGCGAATACGCGCTCGTGGAGTTTCTCGCGCTGCATCGCGGCGAAGTCGTCAGTCGCACACAACTTTACGAACATCTGTTCGACGAAAACGAAAGCTCGCTTTCCAATCTTTTGGACGTTCACGTTTCCAACGTTCGTAAAAAACTTGGTGCTGAATTTATCGCCACGCGGCGCGGCCACGGCTATTGCATCGCATGAAAATTTTCAAATCCATCAAGTGGCGGCTGCAAATCTGGTATGGCCTGATTCTTGTCGTCGTGCTCGCGGGCTTCGGCATCACTGCGTATCAACTGGAGCGCAACCGCCAGTTCCGCCAAATTGACGATGAATTGCATCGCCGGATTAGTGTTTTGGCCAGTGCGCTACATCGTCCGCCGCCGCGCCGACAGAATGCGGATCAACAGCCGTTTGACCGTCCGTCGCCCGAGCAGATGGCGGAAGATGGCGCGCCGCCGTTCCAAAGAAATCGTCCACGGCCTGAATTTCATTTGCCAGCGGAAGATGTTCATTTTTTTGATGCTAGCGAACAGCATGGTTTTTATTACGTTATTTTTCCTCGGAGTGGTGGTGACGGTAAAGAAATTGCGCGCTCGGCTAACTATCCCAGTCATGAGATCATAACGACTGCGGCTAATTCTTTAAGAGCGGTTAATGTTTTCTCAGAGTTCCCAGCCCGAAATATAAAGCCGCATCAGAATTTCAGTTTCGACAATCACCGAGAGACTGGTGACGTGCTACCATCAGGTGAACAAATCTGGGTAGGTTGTTCTATTGCTCCCGAATTGAAAGAGCTTCATCGAACGGCTTTGAATTTGACGGTGGTTGGCAGTTTGATTTTAGTCATCGGTCTTGCTGGCGGTTGGTGGCTCGTTTCGCGTGCCATCAAACCCATCAATGAAATCAGCGCGACGGCGGTGAAAATTTCCGCCGGAGATTTGTCGCAACGCATTGACGTCGCCGAGGCCGAAAGCGAGCTTGGCCAGCTTGCCGCCGTTTTGAATTCCACTTTCGCGCGCTTGGAAACCGCGTTCGCGCAGCAGAAACAATTTGCGTCCGACGCGGCGCACGAATTGCGCACGCCAGTTTCCGTCATCCTCACGCAGACGCAAACTGCGCTAAACCGCGAGCGTGATGCCGCCAGTTACAAACAAACCGTCGAGGCCTGTCAGCGTGCGGCGCAGCGGATGCGGAAATTGATTGAGTCGCTGCTCGCGCTCGCGCGGTTCGATGCCGGCCAGGAAATCTTGAAGCGTCAGCAATTTGATGTTTCAAAAACGATTTCCGATTGCGCGGAACTCGTGTCGCCGCTCGCAGATGAGCGCGCTGTGAAAATTTATGTTGAAGCTGAACCCGTTGAAATCATTGGTGATTCCGAGCGGATTGCGCAAGTCGTTACCAATCTTTTGACCAACGCGATTCAATACAATAGGCCCGAAGGCGAAGTGCGCGTGAAGCTGGAATCACAAAACGGCTTGGCTATTTTAACCGTGGCGGACACAGGACAGGGAATCGCGGCTGAAAATCTACCGCAAGTTTTTGGGAGATTTTTCCGCGCCGATACATCGCGCACCGGCGCGGGGAATTCCGGACTCGGACTCGCTATCACTAAAGCCATCGTCGAAGCGCACGGCGGCACGATTGAAGTGGCGAGCGAGGAAAATGCGGGAACAACTTTTACCGTGCGGTTGCCGCAAGGCTGATTTCAGCGCAGAAACATTTCTGCCGCCGCATCAGCGAAACGTAAGCCCTGATGCGTTAGATGGAATTTTTCGGCATCGCGCGTGGCCCAGCCGCGCTCGGCCAATTGATTCATTTCGGAATCCCATTCGTTCCGTAAATCAAAATCAGTCGTGCGCTTGAAATCAGCAAACGGCCAACCGGCGTTCATCCGCAGACCGAACGCGGCGATTTCGCCGGCGCGGCGCAGTGGCGGCAGTTCCTCGCTGGATTCAATGGCGCGTTTGCCTTTTCCCAACTGATCGCAATAGAGCGGCGTGTTCGCCCAATTCTTGGTCCGCACGCCGCGCACGTAGCCGGTGGCGCTGGGACCGAGGCCGTAGAAATTTCCACCGCGCCAGTAATTTACATTATGCTTGCAGGCGCGCGCGGGAATTTTTTCGTTGTTTAATTCGCCGCGGGCAAAATTCGCAATTTCATATTGGTGAAAGCCGCTATTGGTGGCGGCGGAAATCAGTTCTTCATACATTGCGCAGGCGAGTTCTTCGTTCACGGAAAATTCGCCGGCTTTGAGTTGTTCGTAGAGCGGCGTGTCATCTTCGTAAATGACTTCGTAACTGGAAAGATGTTCGCTCTGCATCGCCATGGCTTCGTCCAAAGTCGCGCGCCAGATTTCCATCGTTTGCGTGGGAATGGCGAACATCAAATCGAGATTAATATTTTCAAAGCCGGCGGCGCGCAAAATGTCGAAGGACTTGAATACCTGTTCGCACGAATGGATGCGACCAAGCCGGTCGAGCAATTTTTCATCGAGCGATTGCACGCCCATCGAGATGCGGTTCACGCCGAAATCGCGGAGCAGTTTGGATTTGTCAGCGGAGACGGTGGCGGGGTTGCTTTCGATGGTGAATTCTTCCGCGCCGAGCAAATTCAGTTTTTCCATCGCGCGCAAAATGGTTTCCCACTGACGCAGGTTGAGGAGCGAAGGCGTGCCACCGCCGAAAAAAATTGTTTTCGGTTTCAGATCGGCCGCGACGATTTCTAGTTCGCGCACGAGCGCGAGAACGTAGCGGTTGATGAGTTCGCCGGAAGAAGCTTCGGAGTAGAACGCGCAGTATTCGCATTTCTGCGCGCAGAACGGGACATGAACGTAGAGGCTAGTGATTGGCGCGGGCGAAAATTCCAACATGGCTTCAGGTTAGCGAAGCCATTGGCGGACGTGAATGAAATTCGCCGACGGTCAGGCCGGATTGGCGCGCTGGACGTTTCCAGCTTTAAGCCCTTTTTCGCCCGGCAGAATTTCGAAGGTGACCGCTTCACCTTCGTTCAAGGTTTTATAGCCGGAACCGATGATGGAGGTATGATGCACGAATACGTCTTGCCCCGCGTCGTCGGCGATGAAGCCAAACCCCTTTTTGTTGTCGAACCATTTTACTTTGCCACTGGCCATAACTACTCCTGATTTGCGAGGCCGTGAAAAAATGAAACGGACGTGGCTGGTTCAGCCGCGTCCGTGAAACATCACTTTTCCCAAATAATCATGCCTCGGTGTTGTGCCGCGACTATGAAATTAATCCATGCTTCCGTCAAGGGAAAGTTATGCCTAGTCCACATGGAGCGCCTGCTCCAAAATTTGCGACAGGTGACCGGTGAGCGCACTTTCGGTCACGGCCAGATTGGCACCAGATTCCTGTCCAGCAGTTAGTAAGTTGGGAGCATTATCCGGCGCAAATCCAACGATGGGAACATGGCTGGTTGCTTCATCGGCTTTGATTTTTTTTATAGCCGCGGTGACATCGCCCTTGGCATCAAGATCGGCTAAAACCAATAGCGGTTTTTCGCGCTGAACCGTGGCGGCCAGCCGCGCGGCATTATCAAGTGCGAGCACGCGATAATTCAAATCCTGCAGCCGGTTCACCAATTGGCTGCCGGGCATGAGGCGTTCGTAGAAAAAAATCGCGAGCGGTTGCGGCATAATTGCCCGATGTTCAGGGCAAATCCGTTGCGCCCATCAGAAAACGATCGCACTCGCGCGCCGCGCCGCGACCTTCGTTGAAGGCCCACACAACGAGGCTCTGCCCGCGACGGCAATCGCCGCAGGCAAATACTTTCGGATGGTTCGTCGTGTATTTTTCGAAGTCGGCTTTCGCGTTCGAACGCGCATCGCGTTCAATGTTGAGCGTCTCCAGCAATGGCTGTTCCGGCCCAAGGAAACCCATCGCGAGCAAAACGAGTTGCGCGGGCAAAACTTTTTCCGTGCCGGCGATTTTTTGCGGGCCGAAATTGCCTTTGTCGTCCTTCTTCCATTCAACCTGAACGGTGTGAACGGCTTTGACCTGGCCGTTTTCATCGCCTTCAAACTTCGTGGCAGTGGTGAGATAAGTGCGCGGATCCGCGCCAAATTTTGCGGCGGCTTCTTCCTGGCCGTAATCCACCTTGAGCGTCTTGGGCCATTCGGGCCACGGATTATCCTTGGCGCGTTCGAGCGGCGGCTTGGCCATGATTTCCAATTGAACGATGCTCTGGCAACCGTGGCGAATTGAAGTGCCAACACAATCCGTGCCGGTATCGCCACCGCCGATGACGACAACATTTTTACCATCAGCGGTGATATTTGTGCCGGGCTTAACGCCATCGAGCAAATTCTTGGTGTTCGCGGTGAGAAATTCCATCGCGAGATGAATGCCTTTCAATTCCCGTCCGGGAATCGGCAAATCACGACCTTTGGTCGCGCCGGTTGCAAGAATAACGGCGTCAAAATCCTTCAACAGCTTTTCAGCGGGAAGATTTTTGCCGACTTCGGTGTTGCAAACAAATTTTACGCCTTCTTTTTCCAGCAACGCTAGACGGCGCAGCACGACTTCTTTTTTATCCAGCTTCATGTTGGGAATGCCATACATGAGCAAACCGCCCGGACGATCGGCGCGTTCGAATACAGTGACTTCGTGACCAGCCTTGTTCAATTGCGCCGCAGCGGACAGTCCCGCTGGACCAGAACCGACGACCGCCACTTTCTTGCCGGTGCGTTTCTTTGGCGGTTCCGGCGTGACCCAGCCATTTTCCCAGCCGTGGTCAATGATGCTGACCTCGATATTCTTAATCGTTACCGCGGGATCGCTTTTGCCGAGCACGCACGAACCTTCGCACGGGGCAGGGCACACGCGACCGGTGAACTCGGGAAAATTATTCGTCTTGTGCAGGCGGTCGAGTGCCTCGCGCCAGAGTCCGCGATAAACCAAATCGTTCCATTCAGGAATCAAGTTGTGAATCGGGCAGCCGCTGGCCATGCCGCTGACGAGCTGGCCGGTGTGGCAGAATGGAATGCCGCAATCCATGCAGCGCGCACCCTGTTTCTTTAGGTCGGCTTCGGATTGGTGCAGGTGAATTTCCTTCCAGTCCGCGATGCGCGTGAGCGGTGAGCGGTCGGCGGGCAGTTCGCGTTGGAACTCTAAAAATCCAGTAGGTTTTCCCATCTTGTTTAGGTTTTAATTCTAAATTATTTCGATGCGTTCAGTGTCCGCCTTTAACGTTTTCTTCAAACGCGGCCATGATGGCGTCGTCGCCGCTCAGACCTTGCGATTGAACTTTCTTGAGCGAAGTCAAAACGCGCTTGTAATCCTGCGGCATGACTTTGACAAATTTCGGAATGAAATTTTTCCAGTCGCCGAGAATTTTTCCAGCGCGTTCGCTGTGGGTGAGCGTCTGGTGGCGTTGAATCAATTTCCAGACTTCCTCGATCTCGTCCACGTCTTCCAATTTTTCAAGGCCGACCAATTCCATGTTGCAGCGCGTCGCAAAATCACCGGCTTCATCCAGCACGTAAGCCACGCCGCCGCTCATGCCCGCTGCGAAATTGCGGCCGGTCTTGCCAAGAATCACCACGCGGCCACCGGTCATGTATTCGCAGCCGTGGTCGCCCACGCCTTCGACGACCGCGTTCACGCCGGAGTTACGGACGCCGAAGCGTTCGCCAGCCATGCCGCGCACAAAAATTTCACCCGCCGTCGCGCCGTAAAGCGCCACGTTGCCGATGATGATATTTTCTTCCGCCGCAAAGGTTGAACCTTTCGGCGGATACACAATCAGTTTACCGCCGCTCAAGCCCTTGCCGAAATAATCGTTGGCGTCGCCTTCGAGTTCGTGCGTCATTCCTTTCGGCATGAACGCGCCGAAGCTTTGTCCGGCGCTGCCATTGAATTTCAGAAGCACCGTGTCTTCCGGCAAGCCGTTCGGCCCGTGCTGCTTGGTGATTTCGCTGCCGACAATCGTGCCGACGACGCGGTTCACGTTGATAATCGGCAATTCGGCGCGAACTTTTTCGCCGCGTTCGATCGCCGGTTTGCAGATGGCGAGCAACTTCGTGACGTCCAAAGATTTTTCCAAGCCATGATCCTGATCTTGTGAACGGAAGCGGCCGACGTCCGCGCCCATTCCCGGTTGATGCAGGATGGGTGTGATGTCAATGCCACTGGCTTTCCAATGTTCAATCGCTTTCCACGGAATCAATTTATCCGTGCGGCCAACCATGTCTTCCAGTTTTTTGAAACCGAGTTTCGCCATGATCTCGCGGAGTTCCTGCGCGATGAAGCGCATGAAATTCACGACGTGCTCGGCTTCACCGGTGAAGCGTTTGCGCAAGCGCGGGTCTTGCGTGGCGACGCCGACGGGGCAGGTGTTGAGATGGCACACGCGCATCATGATGCAACCCATCACGACGAGCGGGGCGGTGGCAAAACCAAATTCTTCCGCGCCGAGCAACGCGGCAATCGCCACGTCACGACCGGTTTTCAATTGGCCGTCCGCCTCCACATAAATGCGGCTGCGCAGATTGTTCAAGACGAGCGTCTGGTGCGTTTCCGCCAGACCGAGTTCCCAAGGTCCGCCAGCGTGCTTGATGGACGAAAGCGGTGAAGCACCCGTGCCACCGTCGTGACCAGAAATCAAAACGACATCCGCGTGCGCTTTCGCGACGCCAGCGGCGACTGTGCCCACGCCGACTTCGGCGACGAGCTTCACGCTGATGCGCGCGTTGCGGTTGGAGTTTTTCAGATCATGAATCAACTCCGCCAAATCTTCGATGGAGTAAATGTCATGATGCGGCGGCGGCGAAATCAGGCCGACACCAGCGGTTGTGCCGCGCGTTTTGGCGATGGGCGGATAAACTTTTTTGCCGGGTAATTCGCCGCCTTCGCCGGGCTTCGCGCCCTGCGACAATTTGATTTGGATCTCGTTGGCGTGAACCAGATAGTTGCTCGTCACACCGAAACGTCCGCTCGCGACCTGCTTGATCGCAGAATTTTTCGAGTCGCCGTTCGCTTCCAAAACGTAGCGCGACGGATCTTCGCCGCCCTCGCCGGTGTTGGATTTGCCGCCGAGACGGTTCATCGCGATGGCCAGCGTTTCATGCGCTTCCTTGGAAATGGAGCCGTAGCTCATCGCGCCCGTCTTGAAACGTTTCACGATGCTCTCAACGGATTCAACTTCTTCAATCGGAATCGCCGTTTCAGTAAATTTGAAATCCAGCAAGCCGCGCAAGGTGCACAGCGACTTCGCACGATCGTTGATGAGGTCGGCGTATTCGCGATAAATTTTTTCGCTGCCAAGGCGGCACGCGGTCTGCAATTTGTGAATCGTCTGCGGATTGAACAAATGCTGTTCGCCGCCATCGCGCCATTGATATTGGCCGCCGGCGTCGAGTTCTGTGTTGACCGATTCGCGCGGGAACGCGCGCGCATGCCGCGCGAGCGCTTCTTCGCCGATGACTTCCAGGCCGATGCCTTGGATGCGCGAGGGCGTCCACGTGAAATATTTATTTACCACTTCGGTATTGATGCCGATGGCTTCAAAGATTTGCGCACCGTGATAGCTTTGAATCGTCGAGATGCCCATCTTGGCCATCGTTTTCACGACGCCCTTGACGGCGGCCTTGATGTATTTCTTGACGGCGACTTTGTGGTCGGTTTCCGCCAGAAGTTTTTCGCGCATCAAATCCGCAATGGTTTCGTAAGCAAGATATGGATTGATCGCCGTGCAACCGTAACCGATGAGCACGGAGAAATGGTGCACTTCGCGCGGTTCGCCGGATTCGAGGATCAAACCGATTTTTGTGCGCGTGCCGCTGCGAATCAAATGGTGATGCAAGCCGGCCACCGCGAGCAACGCGGGAATCGGCGCGAGCGAGGCGCTGACGCCACGGTCGGACAGCACAACGATATTCGCGCCATCAACGATGGCTTTGTCGGCCGCGTGGAATACTTTTTCCAACGCTGCGGCCAGACCTTTGGCGCCGTCCGCAACCTTGAACAGAATCGGCAGCGTGACGGATTTGAAACCGGGGCGATTGATATGGCGCAACTTTTCCAATTCCTCATTCGTGAGAATCGGATAGTGCATCTTCACGAGCCGCGCGCTTTCGGGCAACGGTTCGAGTAGATTGCCTTCGCCGCCAACCATGATTTCCGTGGAAGTAATAATTTCTTCACGGATGGGATCAATCGGCGGGTTTGTTACCTGCGCGAACAACTGTTTGAAATAATTGTAGAGCAACTGCGGTTTCTGAGACAACACCGCGAGCGGCGTATCCGTCCCCATCGAGCCGAGCGGTTGCATGCCGTCGCGCGCCATCGGGCCAACGATAAAACGCAAATCTTCAAACGTGTAACCGAACGCCTGCTGGCGTTGCAGCACCGTGGCATGATCTTCTTCGTGAACATGCGCGGGTTCCGGCAGGTTCTTGAGCAGAACGTGATTATCTTCCAGCCACTTACCATATGGCTGCGCGCTGGAATATTTTTTATTCAGTTCCTCGTCCGCGATGATGCGGCCTTCTTCGAGACTTACCAAAAACATTTTGCCCGGCTGCAAACGGCCTTTGGTTTTCACGCGCTCCGGCGCGACCGGCAACACGCCCGCTTCCGATGCCATGATGACGACGTCGTCGTGCGTGACGTAATAACGCGACGGGCGCAGACCGTTACGGTCCAGACACGCGCCAATAAATTTTCCGTCCGTGAACGCCATCGAAGCCGGTCCGTCCCATGGTTCCATCAAGCAGGAATGAAATTCGTAGAACGCTTTGCGTTCCGCGTCCATGCTCTCGTGATTTTCCCACGGTTCGGGAATCATCATCATCATCGCGTGCGGCAATTCGCGGCCCGCGAGCGTCAGCAGCTCCACGCAATTATCAAACTGCGCCGAATCGCTGCCGTCGGTGTTGATGACCGGCAGAATTTTCTTCAGGTCGTCGCCGAAAATTTTGCTGGTGAACAGCGCCTGCCGTGCCTTCATCCAATTCACGTTGCCGCGCAGGGTATTGATTTCGCCGTTGTGTGCGATGCAGCGGTTTGGATGTGCGCGATCCCAACTCGGGAAAGTGTTCGTGGAAAAACGGGAATGCACGAGCGCGATGGCCGTGGTCACGGCGGGATTCCGCAAATCGTCGTAATACTTTTCCACCTGCTCGGACATCAACATGCCCTTGTAGGTGAGCGTGCGTGCCGAGAGACTCGCAACGTAAAACCATTTGCCGCCCGCAATCGTGTTGCCGTAACGGATGGTCTGCTCCGCGACTTTGCGGATGACATAAAGTTTGCGCTCGAACGCGGCTTCGTCTTTGATGGCCGCGCTGCGACCGACAAACACTTGCGCCATGAACGGTTCGGCGGCCACCGCTGTTTTGCCGAGCGAAGAATTATTCACCGGCACCTCGCGCCAGCCGAGTAACGTCTGACCTTCGGCAGAAATAATTTTGGCGAATTCGTTTTTGATCGCTTCGCGTTCGGCGGGATTCTTCGGCAGGAACACCTGACCGACGCCGTATTGACCCACGGCGGGAAGTTTAAAGCCGAGGCGCGCCGCTTCCGTCACAAAGAAATCGTGCGGCACTTGAATGAGGATGCCCGCGCCGTCGCCCGTGTTCGCTTCGCAGCCACACGCACCGCGATGGTCGAGGTTGACGAGAATCTGGAGCGCGTCGCTGACCAGTTGGTGCGACTTGTGGCCCTTCATGTTGACGACGAACCCCAGCCCGCACGCATCGTGCTCGAACTGCGGATCGTAGAGTCCTTGTTTCGGCGGTGCGCCCAAGCGCACGTCGCCAGTCTCATTAGCTTTCGGCATTTTTTTCAGGTGAACGCGGAATGGATAAGTCCGCGTTCCTTTATTTTTTACTTAAAATTTTCCTGTGCGCAATAAATGTTTTCAAAATAAATGGGATTTTTCGCATTAGAATTTGGATTTTTTCTTGTGCCAGTATTAGTGAAAAATTTTATACCGGCCGGAATGTGTCCAAGTGCTGTGTCCCGAATGGTTGCAAAAAATGTCCTGCACTGAGACTGGTAAACGTCCGTGCGCAAATCTTTTTCCTGTTAATTAGGAAATTATGGTTTGGACGAATGGCGTTAAAATTGCTTTTATTCCACCGCAAAAGTGCATTGATAAATAATGAAAACGAGCATCCAGACTGGTCGTGGAGGTTTCACTTTGGTTGAAATCATGATTGTCGTCGCCATCATCGGATTGCTGGCGGCGATTGCTATTCCCAATTTACTAAAGGCGCGCGCTACTTCGCAGGCCAATGGCTGCATCAATAATCTTCGTAAGCTTGACGACGCTGCCAATCAGTTCGCTGTGGAGCGCGGCAAACGCACGGGCGACGCGATTAACTATCCCGACGACTTGACGCCTTACATCAAGCTCAACAAGGCCGGCAGCATTCCGCCGTGTCCGGTTGGGGGCGTTTATTATCAAGACGCCACCGTTGGCTCGATTCCAACTTGTTCGCTCGGCACGTCGGTCAAGCCGCCGCACGTTTTGCCGTAATCTAAATCGCCATTCGCCTTCCTTCGGTTGTCGGGTTATATCGTTCGCCGCAAAAATAATCTGTTACTTTTTCACCGCTGCGTAAATGTATTGGTGAAATGCTGAACGACGACATCGCCTTGCTGCGCGAATACGCCCGGACCAATTCCGAGTCCGCCTTCGCCACGCTCGTTTCCCGCCATCTGAATCTCGTTTATTCCGTCGCGTTGCGGCAGGTGCGCGACGCGCATCTCGCGGAGGAAATCACGCAAGCCGTTTTCATTATTCTCGCGCGCAAGGCGGACTCGCTTGGCGACCAGACCATTTTGCCCGGCTGGCTTTGCCGCACGGCGCGTTACGCGAGCGCCAATGCACTGACCATTCAACGACGGCGGCAACACCGCGAACAGGAGGCATTCATGCAATCCATTTTGAACGAAGCTGAATCGGCGGAAACGTGGAATCAAATCGCGCCGTTGCTGGACGGCGCGATGGAAAAGCTCGGCCAGAAAGATCACGACGCGCTCGTGCTGCGATTTTTTGAGAACAAAACGTTTGCGGAAGTCGGCGCAACCTTGGGCGCGAGCGAGGATGCGGCGAAAATGCGCGTGAACCGCGCGCTGGAAAAGCTGCGGAAATTTTTCGGAAGACGCGGCGTGAGTTCGACGACGGCCATCATTGCCGGGACGATTTCCGCCAACTCCGTTCAAGCCGCGCCCGTGGCGCTGGCAAAATCTGTGACTGCCGTGGCGATTGCCAAAGGCGCGGCGGCCAGCGGTTCAACCTTAACCCTCATCAAAGGAGCATTGAAAATTATGGCGTGGACAAAAGCGAAAACGGTAATTGTCATAGGTGTGGGCGCATTGCTTGCTGGCAGCGGTGGCATTTTTATTGCCAAGGAAATGGCGGCAGGAAAAAATGCTTTTGAAGCGGAAGGCTTTTTAGAATTTGGAAATGGCAGCGGAGGGAAATGGACGAATCAATTCAAGGTATTCGTCAAAAAAGACAAATGGCTAATCCGCACCACGCCACAAAATTCTCCTGTGGGATATTACGAAGATTCCTACGATGGAAAATATATTTATCACTACCAGAAGATTGGCGACCAACCCGATAACGGTGGACTGATTACTGCAAGCGGGGTTGTCGAGGCAAATGATATTCCTAATAACCGAGCCGATTATGTAGTTCCTACTTGGCTGGCTTTTGGTTCAGCCAGCTATTTTGACTCATTGAAAGGAAACGCGGCCAAACCATTTTTCGACTGGGCAGAACCAATTGCTTCAGAACTGAAAAAACTTATGGCCGTAGATATTAAACGTTCTGACCGGCAGCCTTTTGTTCCCACTTACGTCTATTGTCAGGAAGTTAATCGCCGCTATCGGGTGATGCAGTTGACAAACTTTGACGGCTTGCTTGTTCCAAGCGAATTCGTTCTGGAGTCATGGCGGCCTGGCATTGATGTCACAAATCCGCCAAGTTATTTCGTGCATGGAACACTAACCAAGGTTTCAAAATTGCAAGGCAATCAAGAGTTCAGGCCAACATTACTCGAACGGACTTATACCGAGGATATGCGTTTTCCGGGCGGTGGATCAGCAACTTATTTGAACACAAGTAAAAATTGGTTTGCCACAAATAGCTCGCAATGGAAGGCACTTTCAAAAATGTATAATGCAAATGCGGGCGGATTGGTATGGCCTCGCAAAGGAGCAAATATATCTGGCATTGAACCTTGAACGATTCAGATTTTTCCCCGGCCATTTGCTCAAACCATTTTACACGCCGCCTGCGCCTTGTATAATGTCCGTCTGTGAATTCGCAAAAGCGTCAGCGCGTCGTCTGCGGCATGAGCGGAGGAGTTGATTCCTCGGCGACGGCGGCGCTTTTGATCGAGCAGGGTTACGAGGTCATCGGCATCACGCTGAAACTCTGGCCGCAGGATTGCGTGAGCCGCGCGGAGGACAAATGCTGCGGCCCGCAGGCCGTCACCGACGCGCGCTCCGTCTGCGACAAGCTCGGCGTGCCGTATTACCTGATTGACGAGGCGGCGGAATTCCAGAAGCACGTCATCCAATATTTCGCCGACGAATACAAGGCCGGCCGCACGCCGAATCCGTGCGTGATGTGCAACCAGAATTTGAAGTTCGGCCGGCTCATTGACCGCGCGGATCAGCTCGGCGCGGATTTCATCGCGACCGGACATTTTGCGCGCGTGGAAAAAAACGCGGACGGTTCACGACTTTTGCTCAAGCGCGGTAAAGATTCGCGGAAGGATCAAAGTTATTTTCTGTTCTCGCTGCGGCAAGATCAGCTCGCGCGCATTCTTTTTCCGCTGGGCGAAAAAACGAAAAGCGATACACGCGAAGTGGCGCGGCATTGCAATCTCAAGACCGCCGACAAGGAGGAGAGCATGGAAATCTGCTTCGTGCCGGATAATAATTACGGCGGCTTTCTCCAGTCGGCGAACCTCGTGCAAAAGCATCGCGGCGACATCGTGGATGTTCACGGCCACGTTCTTGGCCAGCACGACGGCATTGAATTTTACACCATTGGTCAGCGCAAAGGTTTGGGCATCACAACTGCAAAACCGGTTTATGTCGTCGAACTGGATGCGGAAAATAATCGCGTGATGGTGGGCGACGAATCCGCGCTCGACCGAGATGAATTTATCGCCGACCGCTGCAATTGGCATCCGTTTGAAAAACTCACCGAGCCCATCGAAGTGACGGCGAAGATCCGTTACAACCATCCCGGCGCAGCGGCCACGGTGTCGCCGTTGGATGGCAATCGTGTGAAAGTAAAATTACATTTGCCCGCGCGCGCCATCACGCCCGGTCAGGCGGCGGTTTTTTATCAGGACGATTTGGTGGTCGGCGGCGGCTGGATAACGACGCGGTGATTATTGCAACGCGTTCTTTTCGCACTTAATTAATGCGGCTGAGCGGCTGCGTGATTTTTAATTTCGTTACGGATAGACTCGGCAAGCGTGCTGTTGCCTTGTTGGGTGGCGAGCGACATTGCTTGTTGAAGATGGAGTAGAGCTTCCGCCGGTTTTTCTTGGGCATCCAGCGCGATGCCCAAACGATAATGCGCTTCAGCAAAATTAGGTTTTAGTTGGAGGGCAGCTGCATAAAGTTGGCTGGCTTCGGACCATTGTTTTTGCGTGGCGAGGGCCACGCCGGAAATATAACGTGTGTCGGCGGCATCAAGTTGAGTGTGCATGGCGCGTTCGTAATGGCTGCGCGCCTCGTCCCATTTTCCCTCGCGAGCGAGCGCGAGCCCCAAACCATAATCGGCTTCGGGATAATTTGGTTGGAATTTCAACGCCTGTTCAAAATGGCGGATGGCTTCGTCATTTTTTCCTTCGCTAGCAAGGGCATCGGCAAAATTGCAATGGGCGTTGGCGTTTTCGGAATCGAGTTGCACCGCCCGTTGAAAATGCGGGATGGCATCGGCGCGGTGGCCGGTGTTGACGAGCGCGACGCCGAGATTGGCTTCGGTGGAAGACACATCGGGCGAAATGCGGAGCGATTTTTGGAAGTGCTGGATAGCGGCGTTCCATTTTCCCTGCGCGGCGAGCGCGGAACCGATGGTATTGTGGGCAAATGAATTTTCCTCGGTGCAGGCGAGCGCGCGCGTCCACAGGGAAAAACTGTTTTGCCAGTAAGTTGTTTGCACATACGCGGCTGAAGCCAGCGCGGCAATCACCGCCGTCGCTGCGACGCCCAAGATGATTTCGCGTTGTCGCCAGCGCGCGGAAAATTCCGTCACGCCCCACGCTAGCATAATGACCAAACCGATTTGCGGCAGGTAAGTGTAACGGTCGGCGCGCGCGTTCAAGGAGATTTGCACGATGTCAGCGACCGGCAGCAGCATGACCAAATACCACAGCCAGCCGGTCGCGAGATATGGATGCCGCCGGCGCGCGGCGATGATCGCGGTGGTGATGGCGGCAAGAATCAAGACCGCCAAACAAATTTTCCAGACGAACGGATACGTTTGATTGTGTGAGTAGGCCACCGTCAAACCCACCGGCCAAATTAAGTGCGTCAGATAATCAACGTAAGTCTGGAGCGCATTGCCGATGCGCCACGGAATCGTGAGGTTTTTCATCACTGCAACCACCTTGTCCTGCGTCAACATCGTGACGGCGCAAGTCGCGGCGCTCAAAATCAGGAAGGGAATTTTTTCCAGCAGCAAGTCCAGCATCGCCTTGAGTTGGCGGCGGGAAAACCAGAGTTCATTTACCGGCCAGCGTTGGAGTGGCCAATAGTCCAACAATAATAATACGAGCGGCAGCGTCACGAGCATTGATTTGGACATCAATCCCAGTGCGCAAAATATTAGCGCCAAAATATATCCCGTCGTCCAGCGCCGGAAATTAAGCGCGCAGAAAATGCTGTTGTCTGCCGCGCACTTTTCCATCGGCGATATTTTTTTACATGACGCGCCCAAGCCAGCAACGTCAGCATGAAAAACAAACCGCTCAAAACATCTTTGCGTTCCGCCACCCACGCGACGGACTCGACGCGCAACGGATGGATGCCGAAGACAGCGGCCACAAACGCTGCGCGCCAGAGTGTGCCGGTCAGTTCGCGTAACGCGCAGAAAAGCAAAATGGTCGTCGCGACGTGAATCAGAACGCTGGTCAGGTGATGGCCGCCGGCATTCATGCCATAAAGTTGCCAATCCAGTTGGTGTGAAATGTCCGAAAGCGGAAACCAGACGCTGCCATTGCTATGCATGAACAACCAACCCATCGAGTGCCAGTTCAAACCTTGCGTGACCGCAAAATTATTATAGACGTAAGTGGGATCGTCGTAGTTGACGAAATCAAAATGAATCGTCTGGCCGAAAACCGTCCAGACCAGCGCGGCGAGTAAAAGGCAAACCAGACCGGTCAACCAACTGTTGGTCGGTTGGCCTAGTGAATTATTGGAACAGTCACGGTTGGAAAATGCGTTGGTCGATGATTTCAACGCGGGGATTTTGCGTCCGCGCGTCAAGCGCGTTTTCAGCGGTGAATAGATTCGACTTGCGCGGAGCAGGGTGGTTGTTACGATTTTGTCTCGTTCATCCGCCAGTCCGGCGGGTTTTCTTTTTTAACCGGCGGCAATTTATTTTTTACCTGTGAAAATTTTCAGCGGCACTGCCAATCAACCTCTCGCCAACGCCATTTGCAAATCCATCGGTGTGCCTCTCGGCAACTGCACCATCTCGCCGTTTCCGGATGGCGAGACGTTTGTGAAAATCGAGGAAAATGTGCGCGGGGAAGATATTTTTATCATCCAGCCCACGTCGCCGCCGACGAATCATAATCTGATGGAAATGTTCATCATGATGGATGCGTTGCGCCGTGCGAGTGCGAAGCGGATCACGGCGGTGATGCCGTTTTACGGTTACGCGCGGCAGGATCGCAAAGATCAGCCGCGGGTGCTGATTACCGCAAAGTTGGTTGCGAATTTGCTGGTGGCTGCTGGTGCAAATCGCGTGCTGACGATGGATTTGCACGCGCAGCAGATTCAAGGTTTCTTCGACATTCCGGTGGATCATCTCTATGCCGCGCCGGTGATGTATGATTATTTGAAGAAGAAAAATTTGAGTAATCTTGTCGTCGTCAGCCCGGATGCGGGCGGCATCAAAATGGCACACGCGTATTCGCAGACGTTGGAAGCAGAACTCGCGATCGTCGCCAAGCGCCGCAAGAGCGCGACGGAAGTTGAAAGCATGGCAGTCATCGGCGAAATCGAAGGCAAAAATGTTTTGCTCGTGGACGATTTGACGGAGACGGCGGGCACGCTGACTTCGGCGGCGGCAATCCTCAAAACGAAGGGTGCCAAAAACATTATGGCCTGCGTTTCCCACGCGTTGCTGAACGACACGGGCATCGAAAGATTACGCAATTCTGCCATTGACGAATTAATAACAACTGATACAGTCCAACGCCCTGCGATTGACGGCGTGAAGATAACTACGCTATCGGTTGCGGGGCTTTTGGGCGAAGCCATCAAACGGATTCACACGAATTCGTCGGTGAACTCGCTCTTTGAATTTAAGGGCGGACGCACCAGTTAAGCGTCGCCAAGAAACAATTTTAAAATTTACAAAATGAAATCAGTCGCCTTAAAAGCCTATCCGCGTTCCCAAGTGCAACGCGCCGAAGTCACCAAACTCCGCGCCGCCGGTCGCGTGCCCGCCACCATTTATGGTCGTCAGGCTGCGCCGCAAAACATTGAGGTCGTCTCGAAGGAGATTGCCGATTTGCTGAACCACTCCGTTTCTGAAAACTTGCTCGTGGATTTGACCGTCGAGAAAGACGCCCGCTCCAAGCGCCTCGCGCTTGTGCAGGAAGTTCAACATCATCCGTTGACTGGCAAAGTGGTGCACGTTGATTTTCACGAAGTCGCCGAAACCGAGAAGGTTACCGTCTCTGTCCCCGTTGAAACCGTTGGCGAACCCGCTGGCGTCAAAAATGGCGGCGGCACGCTGGAACACATTTTGCACAAATTGAAAGTGCGTTGCCTCCCGAAAAATTTGCCGGAGCAAATTACGCTGGACGTGACGGCGTTGGAAATCGGCAAGTCCATTCACATTGCTGACATCGTTCCGCCGGCTGGTGTGGAAATCATGGGCGAGAAGACTCGCACCGTCGTGGCTGTGGCCGCGCCGCGCGCCGAAGAAGAAGTTGTAGCCGCCGATGCAACCAAGGCCGCTGGCGACGTCGAAATGACGAAGGAGAAGAAGGAAGAAGGCGCCGAAGGCGCTGCTCCGGCCAAGGCCGATGCGAAGGCTGGCGACAAAAAAGCCGAAGCCAAGCCGGACGCGAAGGCCGAAGCCAAGAAGAAATAATTTACGCGGCGCAAGCCGCTTCGCCTGCGAATGGAAAACAATTTTCTCATCGTGGGCTTGGGAAATCCCGGTGCGGAATACGCCAAGACGCGCCACAATGCTGGTTTTTTGCTGGTCGAAAAATTGGCGGAACAGTGGCAGTCGGGTTGGGTAAACGAACGCAAGTTTGTTGCCCGCGTGGCGAAAGCTGAACGCAACGGCAAAAAAGTTTTGCTGTGCGAGCCGCAGACGTTCATGAACTTGAGCGGCGAATCAGTCGGCGCGCTGGTAAATTTTTATCAGTTGCCGTTGGGAAAGATTTTAGTAGCCGTGGACGATGCGGATTTGCCGTTTGGCGAAATCCGGTTGCGGAAAAGTGGCAGTAGCGGTGGACATCACGGTTTAGAGTCCATCGAGCAGCATCTGGCATCACGCGAGTTTGCGCGATTGCGGATTGGAATCGGGCGCAGAGACAGTTCGCGACAGATTGCTAATTACGTTCTCGGTAAATTTGAGACGGGCGAGAACGAGTTGCTGAAAAAAGTTTTGGAACGGGCGACCAATCAGGTGGAAACCTGGCTGACGTCTGGAATCGAAAAGGCGATGAGCCAATTTAACGGAGTCGTGGACTCCACAAACGAAGAAAAATGAAAAAATACGAAGGTCTGTTCATCCTGAACTTGAACGGCAAAGAAGACGGCGTCAAAGACGCCCTTGACAAAATTTCCACCGACATCACCGCCGTGGGCGGCAAGATTGAAACGGTGCAGAAGATGGAAAAGAAGGCGTTTTCCCGCATCGCCGACAAGCGCCATAGCGCTGGTTTCTACGCGAACGTCATTTTTGATGCGACGCCTGCTGCAATCGCGCAGTTGCAAAAGAAATTCACGCTGAACGAAGACGTTTTCCGCGTGCTGTTCACGATTGCGCCCGCGCCGAAAGCCGCGAAATAATTCGCCGCAAGTTTTATGGCCAGCTTCAACAAAGTCATCCTGATGGGCAACTTGACGCGCGATCCCGAATTGCGCTACACGCCCAAAGGCACGGCCATCGCTAAGATTGGCCTCGCGGTGAACCGCGTTTGGACGAACGAAGCGGGCGAAAAAAAGGAAGAAGTTACTTTCGTTGATGTCGATATTTTTGGCCGCACGGCGGAAAACGTCGGTCAATACATGCGCAAAGGCCGCCCAATCATGATTGAAGGTCGCCTCAAACTCGACCAGTGGGACGACAAAGCCACCGGTGCGAAGCGCAGCAAGCTCGGCGTCATCGCCGAGACCGTTCAATTCCTTGGCAGTGCTCCCGGCAGTGAAGGTGGCGCACCTGCGCCTTCTGCTCCTCGTGCCGCGCGTCCGGCAGCTGCTGCTCCCGCCGCTGAACCCGTCGAAGGCGACGGTCCGCCCGAAAGCGACGACGTTCCGTTCTGATTTTTCAACTCCGTAACCAAAATATTTTTTGTATGGCAAAAACTGAAGTTATCCTCACGCAACACATCATCGGTCTCGGTGGTGAATCTGACAACGTCCGCGTCGCCGCTGGTTACGCGCGCAATTATCTTTTCCCGCAGCGCCTCGCCGTGCCGGTCACGTCGGCGAATAAGCGCCAGCTCGAAGCGCTCAAGCAGAAGCGCGCCGAACGCGAAGCGCACGAATTTAACCACATGACTGACCTCGCCAAGGCGCTCCAGAAACTGGTGTGCGTCGTCAAGGTCAAGACCGGCGAAGACGGCAAGCTGTTCGGCTCCGTCACCAGCGGCACGATTGCTGACGAACTCAAGCACCAGTTCGACATCGCGCTCGACAAAAAGAAGATTAAGCTCGAAAGTGCCATCCGCGCGATCGGCGAATTTGAAGTGGAACTTGCTTTGCACGTGGAAGTCAAAGGCACGTTGAAAGTGCGCGTCGAAAGCACCACGCCCATTGTCGCGGCTGCCGCGCCGGTAGCCGAAGAAAAGCCCCGCACCGAAAAACGTGGTCATCGCGGCGACATCATCGCCCCGACCGAAGCCGAACTCAAAGCCAAAGCTGAAAAGAAGCCCAAGGCCGAGAAGAAGGCGAAGGCTGAATAAGTTTTGCAGTTTCACTAAAGCCACGGAAAATTTTCCGTGGCTTTTTAATTTTCCACCAGCGCGGCAAGTTGAATTGAGCAGTGATAAATCTTGCCATCTGGCGGTGATTCCTTAAATTGTCCGACCGTTTTTTAATTATGCAACTCAACTCATTCCCATTCATTTTGGCGCAGGCGGTTCCCGCTGCTGGCCAGCCGCAGCAAAACCCCGTCATGGCGTTTCTGCCGATGATTTTGTTGGTCGTGGTTTTCTATTTTATCCTCATTCGCCCGCAACAGAAGCGCGCGAAGGAATTGCGTAAGTTGATTGAATCGCTCAAGTCCGGTGATGAAGTTGTGACTGCCGCTGGCATTGTCGGCACGGTCATCACGGTCAAGGACAAGACCGTGACGCTGCGCTCCGGCGACGCGAAGTTTGAAGTCACCAAGAGTTCCGTCAGCGAAATCATCGCCGACACGAATGCCACCGTGGTCAAAGTGTAATTGTCATGAATAAGAATAATAACTTCGGTCGTTTCCTGCTCGTTATCGGCATCATCGTCTGGTCGCTGTTTGAAATTTATCCGCCGGCGTCGCGCGACTTGGTGAAGGAATTTTCCAGCCGCGCAGTGAAACCGGATGCAGCCTTCAGCGACATCTTGGCGCAGACAGCTGCCTTGCAAAAAGCTGGCACGAATGAGTTCACGGCGATTCAGATGGCGACGGGCACGAACGATCTGCAGAAATATTTTCCGTTCATCGCCGCGCAAAATCAGGTTCACCCGAATCTGTTCATTTTGAATCGCCTCCAGCGTGATGCGGCCGGCAAAATCAAATTGGGTTTGGATTTGCAGGGCGGCACATCGTTCCTCGTCGAGATGGACACGACCAAACTTTCGAACACGAACGAAACCAGCAGCGCGTTGTCGCAGGCCATCGAAGTGTTGCGCAAACGTATTGACCGTTTCGGCGTGGCCGAGCCGGTAATTCAATCTGCCGGTGGCAATCGCATTCTCATCCAGTTGCCCGGTTTGTCGCAGTCCGACAAGGACAGCGCCAAGTCGCAGATTCAGAAGACAGCGTTTTTGGAATTCCGCATGGTGAACGACAACAGCGACGAAATCATCAAGAACGGCGAGCCGATTCCGTATGGTTACGAATTGCTGAAGCACGTTGACCAGCAGGCCGACGGCACGACGCGGCTGGAACAATTCATCGTCAAAAAGAAACCGGAGAACGGTCTTTACGGCGACATCATCAAGAGCGCGATGGTGATTCGCGGTAATTTGGGCGAACCGCAAATTGACTTCTCGCTCTCCGATGAAGGTGCGAAAAAATTTGGTGAAACCACGCGCGAAAATGTCGGTCATCGTCTCGCCATCGTGCTCGACGGCGAACTCTACTCTGCGCCGAACATCCAAAGCCCGATTGAAACCGGCAACGGTCAGATCACCGGCAGCTACACGATTGAACAGGCGAATGAACTGGCGAACGTGTTGCAGAATCCGCTCAAAGCGCCGTTGAAAATTGTTTACACCAGCGACGTGGCCGCCACGCTCGGCGCGGATTCCATTCGCAGTGGTATCAAGGCTTCCATCTACGGCGTGATTTTCGTTTCCGGCTTTATGCTGGTTTATTATTTGTTCGCCGGTCTTGCGGCGAACGTTGCGCTCATCACGAACATTATCATCTTGCTCGGTGTGATGTGCTCCATCGGCACGACTTTCACTTTGCCCGGCATTGCGGGCGCCGTGCTCACCGTCGGTATGGCGGTGGACGCGAACGTGTTGATTTACGAACGCATTCGTGAAGAACTCGCGAAGGGCAAATCTCTGCGCGGTGCGATTGACGCCGGTTACGCGCGCGCGTTCGGAACGATTTTCGATTCGCACGTCACCACGCTTATTTCGTCCATCATTTTGATTTTCATGGGCACGGGCGAAATCAAAGGTTTCGGTGTCACGCTGACCATCGGTGTGGCCGCGAGCTTGTTCACCGCGCTCGTTGTGACGCGCTTGATTTTCAACTTCATGGTAGATCGCAACTTTATCAAAGATTTGAAAATGCTTCACATCATCAAGAGTTCCAATGTGGACTTCATGAAGATTGGCAAGCCGCTCGCGCTTGCCACCACGGTATTTGTCGTGGCGTCATTGGGCTTCGGCATTTCACGCGGTGACAAACTGTTTGGTGTGGATTTCCTCGGCGGTGACAGCACCACTTACAGCTTCGCGCAAAAATTGGATGAACAACAAATCCGCGCTGCGCTCACCACCGTGGGCGAGAAAGACGCGCAGATTCAATACCAAAAAGACGTTGGCGCGGGCACGGAAACGCTGCGTCTGACGACCTCCAGCGGCTCGATTGAAAAAGTTCAGAGCGCACTCGCCACGTTGCCATCGGCGCACTTCACGTTGCTCGGCAGCCAGCAAGTTGGCGCGACGCTTGGCGTTGAAATCCGCCAATCCGCCGTTATTGCCTCGTTGCTCTCGCTGTTCGGCATCCTGGTTTACGTCGCGTTCCGCTACGAATTTTCGTTCGCCGTCGCCGCCGTCGCCGCCGTTTTGCACGACGTGCTGTTCGCAATTGGTGCGTATTGCGTGGCGAATGCCGTGTCCGGTCGCCAGTTCAACGCCACCGTTGTCGCGGCGATTTTGACCATCATCGGTTTCTCAATTAACGACAAGATTGTTATCTTCGATCGTATCCGCGAACAGCTGAAACTCGGTGTGCGTGGTTCATTCAAGGACATCATCAACATGTCGCTCAATCAAACCTTGAGCCGCACGATCATCACCAGCGGCACGGTGTTCTTGGCGACGCTCTCGCTGTTCATCTTCGGCGGCGGCGTCATCAACGACTTCGCGTTCACGTTCCTTGTTGGTATCATCGTCGGTACTTACTCGTCCATATACATCGCGAGCGTCATCGTGTTGTGGTGGCACAAGGGCGAACGTCCCGACCTTGGCGGCGGTTCGCAGGTAAGCGTGCAGAATGCAAATATCCCCGCAGTAAAAGCCTAATTTTATTTCTTAATCGTAATCCTATTCGTAATCTTAATCCCGTTTGAGTAAACAAACGGATTAAGATTGCGATGGCGAAAAAGATTAAAAATAAAACCACAGGGACGACATGCTTGCGTTGATTCAAATCACGCCATGGCATTGGGCGGGTTTCATCCTGTTTGTCATCGTCTGTATCGCCGTGGACATGGGCGCGTTCAGCAAACGTGCCCGCGCTGTCAGTTTTCGCGAAGCACTTGTGTGGAGTGCAGTTTGGTTCACGCTCGCGATGCTATTCGCCGCACTGCTCGTGCCGCTGCGCGGACACGAAGAAGCGACTGAATTTGTCACCGGCTATCTCATCGAACTGTCGCTGTCGCTCGACAATATCCTAGTTATCGCGCTCATCTTTACCGCGTTCAAAGTCCCGCCGGAATTCCAAAAACGCGTGCTCGTCTGGGGCATTCTTGGCGCACTTTTAATGCGTGGCGTAATGATTGGCGTCGGCGCGGCACTCGTGCAAAATTTTAGTTGGGTGCTCTACGTCTTTGGCATTTTCCTCATCATCACTGGCGTAAAAATGTTGTTCGCTAAAAAAGAAGCCATCGAACCGGAACACAATCCTGTCATTCGTTTCGCGCGAAAAATTTTCCCGGTTTCACCAACGATGGAAGGCCAGCACTTCACCACCCGCTGGAATGGCCGCTTTGCACTGACGCCGTTGGCGCTCGTGCTGATTCTGGTTGAGGCAACGGATTTGATCTTTGCCGTGGATTCCGTGCCCGCCGTATTTGCCGTCACGCAAAAGGCATTTATTGTTTTCACCTCAAACGTCTTTGCCATCCTCGGCCTACGTTCGTTGTATTTCCTGCTCGCTGGCGCGATTGGATTATTCCGTTACCTCACCGCCGGCTTGTCGCTCGTGCTGGTATTCGTTGGCGCCAAAATGCTGCTCGACCCGCACGACCACGCGCCGCAATGGTTTCAGATTAAGATCCCGACTGTAACTTCGTTGCTCGTCGTCGCGGCGATTTTGGCTATCGCAATCGCTTTGTCCATCACGGCCGCACGGCGCGAGAAATTCGCTGCTAAATGAAATTTCGCTGGACGCTGGCAACCCCGCAACCGCTCCTCGCGGAACCGCTCGCGGCACAGTTAAAAATTTCTCCGCTGCTCGCACAATGTTTGCTCAATCGCGGTCTTAGCGAGCTGGACGAAATTGAAAAATTTCCCGCGCCGCGTCTGAAAAATCTTTCCGATCCATTTCTGCTCCCGAATATGCGCGTCGCCATTGAGCGATTGCTGCTAGCGCACGAACGCGACGAACCGCTTGTCATCTTCGGCGATTATGATGTGGACGGCGTGACCTCAACGACGCTTTTACTCGAAGTTTTGCGCAAACTCGGCTGGCGCGTGGATGCGTATCTCCCGCATCGCATGGACGAAGGTTACGGCTTGAGTCGCGACGGCGTGGAGAATTGTCTCAAGAAATTTCCGGTGAAATTATTCCTCGCCGTGGACTGTGGCTCGACCGCCGTGGAAACCGTCGCGTGGCTGCGCGAACAAAATGTAGATGTCATCGTCCTCGACCATCATCAAGTTTCCAATCCGGCGCCCGCCGCCGTGGCGTTGGTAAATCCACAGCTTTCAGCTTCATTCACCGAGCTTTGTTCCGCCGGATTGGCGTTCAAATTGGCGCACGCCATTTTGAAACGTGGTCGGGAAACAGGTTTGCCCGGCGCGGCGGATTTTGATTTGAAGTCGCTCTTGGATTTGGTCGCGCTTGGCACGATTGCAGATTTGGTTCCGCTCATTGGCGAAAATCGGATTCTCGTTACCGCTGGTTTGGAGAAATTAAATACAACCCAGCGCGCTGGAATCGTCGCGCTGAGAGAAGTGGCGCAGTCGCCGGAAAAACTTGGGACGCATGATGTCGGTTTCCAACTCGCGCCCCGCCTGAATGCTTCGGGCCGATTGGAAACGGCGGAAGAATCGTTACAATTGTTGCTCGCAGAAAAATTAGATGAAGCTTTGCCGCTCGCGCAAAATCTCGATACGCGAAATCGCGAGCGCCAGAAAATCGAGCGCGGCATCAGCGAGGCGGCCAGTGGCAAAGTTCGTTCGAAGTTCGATGCAGAAAAGGATTTTGTCATCGTCGAAGGTGAGTTGCTCTGGCACATCGGCGTGGTTGGAATTGTGGCGTCGCGCGTGTTGCAGGAATTTTATCGTCCGACAATCATCCTTGGCGGTGACGCGGAGCAATGGCGCGGATCAGGTCGCAGTATTGCAGGATTTGATTTGGCCGCAGCGTTGCGCGTATGCGACGATTTGCTCATCAAACATGGCGGTCACGCAATGGCCGCAGGTCTGACTATTGCGCCGGACAAAGTGGATTTGTTTCGCGCGCGCCTGAATGAAATTGCGCGGCGCACGTTGAAGCCGGAGGATTTGCAGCCGCCGTTGCGCTTGGATGCGGAAGTGGCGTTGAACGAAATCACCTTGGATTCATTGGCGGAATTGGAGCAGTTGAAGCCGATGGGGCAGGGGAATCCGGCGCTGCAATTTTGCGCGCGGAATCTCACGCAGAAGAAACCGCCGCTACGGATGGGCGCGACCAAGCAGCACGTCAAGCTGTGGGTGACGGACGGCGCAGTGACGCACGAGGCGGTCTGGTGGAACGCGGGCGCGTTGCCGGACGGAAAATTTGACCTGGCCTTTGCGCCGAGTGTGAATGAATTCAATGGCCGCACGACGGTGCAGTTGAAAGTTTTGGATTGGCGCGCGGCTACTTAAAATTTCAAGACAGTTTGAAAACTTAAAAACTTATCTTCGCGCCATGCTCCAGGCGTTGGCTGGCATGGTTCGCACGCGATAGATACTGCTGCTTTGGGTGAGCAGCCTTTGAGTCAGCGCAAAGGACGCGGCGAGGGACAGAAGAAAAATAACCAGCGGAATCCACCATGATTGTTCCGGCGTTTTACTGCCGAGATGAAAAGTTAGAGTCACGCCCAGCGATATGAAACTGTCGGCAATGATTAGCAGGAAAGCTAAAAGGTAAGTCACCGCATCCAGTCCGCGCCAGACAATCACGACGACCATGCTGGCGACCTTCGCACCCATCATTAAAAAGCTGTTGATGGTTTGCAGCATGACGGCTTGGCCGGCTAGCGAGACTGACAGTGTGGTGATAATCACGCCAACCACAGCGATGGAAAAAATCGGTAGAAATACCATGGTGGCGGCCAGAGTTGATGAAGGAATCGGGAGTGTCCGCAGCGCCCGCAGTTGGAATACCATGGGGACGATTGAAAACATAAGCATGAAAAAGAACCAAGGTGTTGAACCGCCATTAACCGCCGAGGTGAAGACTTGAGCATGGCTTTCGCCGTTGGAAACATGAATAAATGACATCGCAAATGTCATCCAGGCGATGAGCGCCAGACTGGCGAGGACGAACCTGACAAATGATCTTTGTGCCAGATAAGGCAGTCCGCCAAAACCTTGCGGGGCTTGGTGCGACGCCGTGTTTTTTTGGAAAGATGACGCGCTCAATCTGAAACTGGCGCGTTGCAAAACCATTTGCTCGGCGCGAAACCAGCCGAGGACGGACAGGATGGCTGCAGCGAAAAAAAACAGGATTAGCCTGGCCAGCGTCGGGGCTACCAATTGATTAAAAATAAATCCGAACAAGATGATTACAAAAAGCAGGCTGGAAAGCAGTGCGCGGATTTTGCCGAATAAAGTGCCGGCCATGTCCGGCGTCCCCAATGTCTGTGCGCCGAACATCGCACCGAGATAGAGCGCGATTAGCGACCATTCTGCCAGATAATTTTCCAATAAAACGGGAATGTTCGTTCCGCTGGAAAAAATCAGAATCGCAAGCGAACCAAGGACGCCAATGGCAATCGCCGGAAAAGCGACCGCCGCCAGCCACCACGCGCGGCCAATTTGTTTCGTGGGTATTGGCAAACTCGTCAAGACGCGTGGGGCGCCGCGCTGCATTTCCCAGATCAATAAAAATCCGAGCCACATGATGACTTGAAAAATAAAGACGTTGTGAACGGTGTTGATGACAGTATGACCGATGGCAACCGAGCCGCCGGACGGCTGTGAATTGTTTTCGCGGATGGCAAACGCCTGAAAAAGAAAGTAGGCGATGAAGATGGCGGACAGCACGAGCCACCAGCGCTTGAAATAATCGAGGATGATGCGTTTCATTTGGCCTCCTCGTCTTTGGCGAGCGCGACGAACAAATCTTCCAGCGTCAGGCGCGTGAGGGAGATTTCCTTTGCGCCGCGCGTTTGCAGCCAGTCGTGCGCGCCGCTGTGCTGGTCGAGCAGGGCGTGCCAGCGGTTTTCATTTTGTCTCAAAATGACGAGGCCGTCGCGGTTCGGGAAGGCCGTTCCATTTTCCGTGAAAAATTCTGCGAGGCGGAAGCGGTCAACAATTTCATCCGTGCGGCCTTCAAGCAGCAGCTTGCCGTTTTTTATCATGCCGACGTGGTCGGCGAAGCGCTCGATGTCGCCCAAGCCGTGCGAGGAAATTAAAACGGTGCGTTCGCCATCTTCGACGGCCTTGAGCAATTCAGCGAAAACCTGCTGTTTGGAAACGGCGTCGAGGCCGGTGGTCGGTTCGTCGAGAATCAAAACGTCTGGTCGGCGCGAAAGGGCGAGGAGCAAACTTAATTTTGTTTTTGCGCCGAAAGAAAGCGTGGCGATTTTATCGGTGTCGCTTAAATGAAACGCGCGCATTAACTCGGCGCAATAAACGTCGTCCCATTTCGGATAAAAGCCGCGCACGAAGCGGATGGCTTTGCCGACTTTGCCCCAGACGGCAAAATTCAAATCGGGGCTGACGTAGGCGGCGCGATGTTTGAGTGCGACTTCGTCGGCGCGATGGTCGAGGCCGGCGACGCGGATGGTTCCGGCGTCGTTTTTGCCCATGCCAAAAATCAAATCGATGGCGGTGGTTTTGCCCGCGCCGTTCGGCCCGATGAGGCCGTAGATCGCGCCGCGCGGCACGGTCAGGTCGAGCGGGCCGAGGGTGAAGGCGGGATAGTTATTGACGAGTCCGCGGATTTCGATGGCGTTGGTGTTCATTTTTTCTCCTTGAGGATTTGGTGGGCGAGTTCGGAAAGTTCGGCGGGTTTCAATCCGGCTTCGGCGGCTTCGCGGAAACCGGCTCGGAGTAAATTTTTGGCGGCTTCAAGTTTTGCCTCACGGCTGCGGTCGTGTCCGAGGTCGGCGACGAACGTGCCAAGTCCCTGCCGCCGGTAAATAATGCCTTCGCGTTCGAGTTCTTCGTAGGCGCGTTTGACGGTGATGACGCTGACGAGCAGATCTTCCGCGAACTGGCGGAAGGACGGCAGCGCCGCGCCCGGTTTGAGCCGACCTTCGCTGATCTCGCGTTTGACGCGGTCAACGATTTGCTGGTAGAGCGCGCCATCCGCCGCCGGCGAAATCGGACCGATGATGAAATGTTTCTTTTCGGGTGGCATTGCTGCTACTGTATATAAACAATATAAACAGTAGCGTCAACCAGATTTTTTTAAGCGAACAGTTGACGCGCGGCGAAAGCTGGAAAAGGGCTTGCCAGAAACGGGCGTTCCGCTAGAATTTAGTCCGTCTGTAAGATAAATTGACCTTTCGAGCATGGTGAATCTTCAAGTGAACTTGGTTCAGTGATGATTTGAAACCCGGTAGTCGGGAACAGACGAAAACGGTTAGTATCGAACAACAAATCATTAAATGAGCACGAAATTGTTTGTGGGAAATCTTTCCTTCAACACCACGGAAAATGACCTGCAGGACGCTTTTGCCGCCCACGGTCAAGTCGTCGAAGCAACCCTCATGATGGACCGCATGACCGGTCGTTCACGCGGGTTTGCGTTTGTCACCTACTCCACGCCGGAAGAAGCCCAAAAGGCGATCGAGGCGATGAATGGCGCGCAAGTTGATGGTCGCGCGTTGACTGTCAACATCGCTCGCCCGAAAGAAGAACGTCCCCCCGGCGGTGGCGGTCGTGATCGCGGTCCGCGTCGCGAAGGCGGCGGTGGTTACGGCGGCGGCGGCTACGGTGGCGGTAACCGTGGCGGTGGCGGCGGTGGTCGTGACCGTTATTAATTTACAAAAATAATCATTGGCTTGGGCAGCATCGTAAAAAATGTTGCCCAAGCTTTTTTGCTAGAAAAGTTCAATGGAAGAGCACATTGAAGTCGAAGGAAGAATAACGACGGTTCTCGCCGGCACGATGTTTCGCGTGGAGTTAGACAACAAACATCAGGTGCTAGCGACCATCTCCGGCAAGATGCGGAAACGTTTCGTCCGCCTCACGGCTGGCGACCGCGTGAAAATGGAGATGTCGCCCTATGATTTAAATAAGGCGCGGATTGTCTGGCGAATTGGTTGATTTTTTAGTTGAAGGTTGCAGGTTGAAAGTTGAAGGTTTCGCAATGCGATTGCTGCAACAACTTTCACCCTGCAACTTTTTTATTTCAACATGACTTCCGCAATCATTGTTGCTGCCGGCAAAGGCACGCGCATGGGCGCGAACGTGGATAAACTTTGGCTGGAAGTCGCTGGTCGGCCGGTTGTCGCGCACACTTGGAAACAATTCAACGATGCGGCTTGCGTGGACGAAATCATTTTGGTCGTGCGCGATGGGATGCAGTCGCACTTCACCGAACTCGCGGAAAAATTTCATTTTCAAAAAACATTCCGGCTCGTCGTTGGTGGTGCGGAACGACAAGACTCGGTTTGGAATGGCATCGCCGCTGTTTCGCTAAAAACTGAAATCGTCGCCATTCAAGATGCGGCGCGGCCTTGCACCAGTGCTGATTTAATTGCAGCTACCATTGCCGCTGCGCGCGAAACTGGTGCCGCTGTCGCTGCGCAGCCGGTGACGGACACAATTAAAGAAACAGCCGACGGCAAAATTATTTCCCGCACCGTTGACCGCTCCAAACTCTGGTCAGTGCAAACGCCACAGACGTTTCGCGTGGAAGTTATTCGTCGCGCCATTTCCACCGCGCGTGAAAAAAATCTGGTTCTCACGGACGATACGGCGGCGTGCGAACTCATCGGCCAGCCGGTTCAACTGGTGAAGGCCACCACGCCGAATCCCAAAGTCACCGTGCCGGCAGACTTGCCGTTCATCGAAAATCTGCTGCTGTCGTGATGGCGCAGTTCAAAGGGTTTGTGTCTTGAGGTCTTCGTGGTAAATTTCTCCGCGATGAAGCGACGTTTAATTTTTGCATTGGTGGTAGTAGCGCTCTTGCTCAACTTGGCGTTGGGCGCGAAGATCTATCTTTCCGCCGCGCAGGCTTCCACCGACGCCGATAATCCGCAGGTAAATCTGGCGTTGTTCAACGATGCCATCCAGAAAATCCGTAATGAATACGTGGACGGAACCAATCTGACGTATCAGCAACTGGTTTACGCGGCACTCAAAGGCGCGGTTGGCAAACTCGACCCGCACAGCGAATTTCTCGATGCGGATTCGTTCCAGCAATTGCAAGATGACACCGAAGGCCAGTTCGGCGGACTCGGTTTGGTGGTGGCGTTGCGCGATGGACACATCACCGTCGTGGCGCCGATGGAAGACACGCCGGGTTCGCGCGCGGGAATTTTGAGCGGCGATTACATCACGCAAGTCGAAGGACAAAATGTGGAAGGTCAGCCGTTGGCGGATGTCGTCAAGCTGTTGCGTGGTGAACCTGGTTCGTCCGTCAGCATCACGGTTACGCGGCCATCCACCGGCGAGAAGAAAAATTATACGTTGCAGCGCGCCATCATCCAGATGCAGATGGTCAAGGATATCAATGGCCAACAAGAATTTCCTGTGGATGAAAATAAAATTGGCTACGTGCGGCTCACGCAATTTGGCGACAAAACGGCGGATGATTTGGAAGTGGCTTTGAACAAATTGAAAAGACAAGGTGTGAAGGGACTCGTTTTGGATTTGCGTTGGAATCCGGGTGGCTTGCTGGATCAGGCGGTGGCTGTGTGTCAGAAATTTTTACCGCGTAATCAACTCGTGGTTTCCACCGAAGGCCGGCGCGTGCTCGAAAAATACTACGCGCAAGGCAGTGGCGATGAATTGAAAAATGTTCCCATCGTCGTGCTTGTGAATCTTGGCAGCGCGAGCGCGGCGGAAATTGTCACCGGCTGTCTGCAGGACTTGCACCGCGCCGTTGTGCTGGGAGAAAAAACATTTGGCAAAGGTTCCGTGCAAACCATTTTTCCACTTGATGACGGCTCGGCGTTGAAGCTGACGGTGGCGCATTATTACACGCCCAGTCACAAGATTATTCATCAGCGCGGGATCACGCCGGACGTTTTGGTGCCGTTGAGTGACGCTGAGGAAGCCGCCTTGCTGCTCAAACGCACGCCGGGCGGCCTGGAAGGCATCTCAGCTCCAGCGCGTGCCCATGTAGATGCGATTCATGATGAACAATTGGAGCGCGCCAATGATTTGATCAAGGGATTATTGCTTTACGACAATTTGTCGGGCGGCAAGCCGGCGAAAAAAGTCGCGGCTAAATAATTTCTGCGAGGAATTCAAATGACTCTTCTTGCGCTCGAAACTTCCTGCGACGAAACCAGCGCGGCGGTCGTGCGCGATGGTAAAATTCTGTCGAATGTCGTCTCGTCGCAAATTGAATTACACGCGGAATACGGCGGAGTTGTGCCGGAACTCGCCGCGCGCGAGCATCTAAAAAATCTTTTACCCGTTGCCCAATCGGCATTGCGGGAAGCGGGAATTGCCAGCGCGCAACTCGATGCCGTCGCTGCCACTCAAGGACCGGGTTTGCCAAATGCGTTGCTCGTCGGACTCAAGGCGGCGCAGGCTGCGGCGTTCGCATTGGGCAAGCCGTTCATCGGTGTCAACCATCACGAGGCACATTTGTATTCGCCTTGGATTTCTGGGGAAACTGCTACTACCGATTTTTCAAAATTTCAGCCGAATGTTTCGCTCATTGTCAGCGGCGGCCACACGCTGCTCGTGCTCGTGAAATCGGAATTAAATCATCGCGTGCTCGGTGGAACGATTGACGACGCGGCGGGCGAATGTTTTGACAAAACCGGCAAGCTCATGGGGCTGCCGTATCCCGCCGGCCCGGTGATTGACCGTTTGGCCGAGCAGGGGAATCCGACTGCGTTCGCCTTTCCGCGTCCATTGCTGCATGACGCGAATGACGATTTCAGTTTTAGCGGACTGAAAACTTCCGTGCGCTATTTTATCCGCGACCATCCGGCGCTGTTGGAAGACCGGCAAAAAGTTTGCGACCTCTGCGCCAGCGTGCAGGCGGCGATTATTGAAGTGCCGGTAAAAAAAACCATGCGCGCGGCGAAGCGTGAAAATGTCCGCTGCGTGACCGCTTCTGGCGGCGTGACGTGCAATCGCGCATTACGCCTGGAATTGGAACGGGCTTGTGCCCGCAATGGTTTCACGTTGCGATTGGCCGAAAAATCCTTATGCACGGACAACGCGGCGATGATTGGAATTTTAGCCGAAAGAAAATTGTTGGCGCACGCTCCGTTGCCATCGCTAGACGATGAAATTAAACCGGGTTGGGCGTTGGCGTAAGCAAGATAAAATTGTTCTGCGGCCATTGTCGCGCGCAGGAAATTCTTTACTCTTTTTTTCCAAATCCCCAAAGTATGCGCGTGTTGATTGATAGTGATTCACGGGTCAAACCAGCCGATAAACGCCGGACACCACGATGCCAGACGAATTTATTTCCAAGTTTCAGGCCGCCTTAAAACGGTCGCAGGATTTCCTTTTGTCGGAGCAAAAGCCGGAAGGTTTTTGGGTCGGCGAATTGATGGTGGATTCCACGCTCGTGTCCGATACGGTCGCGTATCACCATTGGAACGGCAAAGTGGACCCGGAATGGCAGCGCAAAGCGGTCAATCACATCTTCTCCATGCAGTTGCCGGATGGCGGCTGGAATATTTATCACGGCGGTCCGTCGGAGGTGAACGCCACCATCAAGGCGTATCTCGCGCTCAAGCTCGCCGGCGTGCCGGTGAAAGATCCGCGCATGTTGAAAGCGCGTGAAGTGGCGCTGCACTTCGGCGGCGTGCCGCGCATGAATACCTTTTCCAAATTGTATCTCGCGCTCATCGGACTTTTTCCGTGGGAATATGTGCCGACGATTCCGTGCGAGGTGCTGCTCATCGGCAAATGGTTCCACGTGAATTTCTGGGACATGAGCAATTGGTCGCGCGGGATGCTTGTGCCGTTGGCCATCATCAATCATTACAAGCCAACGCACGCGGTGAACGTGACGCTCGACGAACTGTATCCCGAAGGTATTCACGAACGCGACCTCGCGCTCGCGCCCGACCCGGAACGGATTTCGCTGCGGAATTTTTTCCTGTGGCTGGATCGCTTGCACAAACTTGCGGAATGGTTTGTGGAACACGGTTTGCATCCGTTTCGTAAAACCGCTTTGAAGCGTTGCGAAAAGTGGATGCTCGAACGCTTCGAAGGCAGCGACGGTCTCGCGGCGATTTTTCCGGCGATGCTTAATTCGCTCATTGCGCTCAAGGCGCTGGGTTATCCCGACGACCATCCGCAGGTCGTCCGCGCCGCGCACGAGTTGAAGAAACTCGAACACGAAGAAAAGGATTCCGTCCGCATCGAACCGTGTTTCTCGCCGGTGTGGGACACGGCGATCGTCGCGATTTGTTTGCGCGAGTCCGGCGTGCCCGAAAATCATCCGGCCATGAAGAAATGCGCCGAGTGGTTGATGGAAAAAGAAATTCGTTTTGCCGGCGACTGGATTCACAAAAATCCCGCGAGGGTTGAACCGAGCGGCTGGGTGTTTGAATACGCGAACAAGTGGAATCCCGACGTGGACGACACCGCGATGGTGCTCCTCGCGCTGCGTTTGATCGCTACCGACAATCCGCAGAAGCGCGACGAATGTTTTAAGCGCGGCTTGAAATGGATGATGACTTTCCAGTGCAAAGACGGCGGCTGGGCGGCGTTCGACAAGGATTGCACGAACAATATTCTCGAAAAAGTTCCATTCGCCGACCACAACGCGATGCTCGATCCCGAATGCGCCGATATCACCGCGCGCATTCTCGAATTGCTTGGTTACGAAGGCTGGAGCACCGGACACCATCAGGTGCAGGACGCGCTCGCTTACGTCAAAGAACAGCAGGAAGAAGACGGCTCGTGGTATGGTCGCTGGGGCGTGAATTACATTTACGGAACATGGCAGGTTTTGCGCGGTATGCGCGCGATGAACTTGAACATGAATGAAGATTGGCTGCAACGCGGCAAGGCTTGGCTCGAAAGCGTCCAGCGCGAAGACGGTGGTTGGGGCGAACGTTGCAACACTTACGACGACCCCGTCTTCAAAGGCCAAGGCCCCAGCACCGCGTCACAAACGGCGTGGGCGGTCATGGGCTTGTGCGCCTTCGATGATCCCGAAAACCCTGCGCTCAAACGCGGCATCGAATATCTTTATCGCACGCAAAATGCCGACGGTTCGTGGACGGAAGCTGAAACCACCGGCACCGGTTTCCCGAAAGTGTTCTATCTGAAATACGACATGTATCGCAACGCGTGGCCGCTCTTGGCGCTGGGAACTTACAAGCAGATTTGCGAACGCGCAGCGGCGAAGAAATCTAAATCATTTCAATCGTAGCCCGCTGTAAACTCAATGGTTAAAATTCCGTCTTTCATTGACTCATTTAGAACTCTGTATTTGCCGCCAGTATCGGTTTCTTCTCCCGCTTCTAATAATTGATTTTTGCTGGAGCATATCTTGCCAATATTTTTCAAGACCCAATCGCGAGCATCCAAGCCGTAATTAGAAACATCTACGGATAAAGTTCCCTTTCTGGTCGCGTTATCATATTGGTAGTTGACGACTTTGATTGTGGTCAACGTTGGCTGCGCTGGGTGAGCGGTCTGAAGTTCTGATGTTGATGTGACAGGATTAGTTAAATCTAAACTGCTTGTAGCAGAAACATGACTATCACTTTTTGTAAGATTTACAGTGTAATCATGAGGAAGCCTATACATTGCTCCAGTCAGCGGATCTACAATTAGAAACCCAATCAACCCGCCGAATAGGAGGTTGCCGACATACCAGCCGTTCATGCGTGATTCAAGCGTCCCTTTCTGATCGGCATAACCGTTCAGTTTAACTGCGACAAAATAAGTTTGAGAGGAAAAATAACCATCTCCTGACGGCAGGGTTATGGTTGTTGGTGTTATTCCGTGCTGGATTTCTTTTCCATCTTTATTTGAGATTACAATTTCGGCATTGGATGGATTGCTGTTAAAGGTAACTGGCCAGTCGGAATGGCTCACAATGCTGGCGCAACCGGTGGTTATTAAAATGATTGAGGCAGTTGCTGATTGGAAAACTTTTTTTATTTCCATAACCCATTATTTTCATTTCGAAAGCGTGAAGATAAAGCCTGATTTGTCCAAATAACGCAAGTGAGTTTCATGTGAAACAGTTGGGTGAGTTTTTTATAGCCTTTAATCCAAAAAGCAAAATTAGTAGTCTCAAACAAAACGATGGGCTGGCTCCATAAAAAAATCCTGCGTCCGCTGCTCTTTCAACAAGACTCGGAGCGCGCGCACAATTTCGTGGTCACGCAACTCGCGCGTGCGAGCAAAAATAAATTTACCTGCGATCTCATCGGCAAACTTTACGATTCGCCGGAATTGCCGACGGAAGTTTTCGGTCTGAAATTTCCAAATCCCGTCGGTCTCGCGGCGGGCATGGACAAACACGCAGCGGCCGTGCCCGGTTGGTTGGCGCTCGGTTTTGGTTTTAGCGAACTCGGCGGCGTCACTTGGCACGCGCAGCCCGGCAATCCCAAGCCGCGCATGTTCCGCGCGATTCCCGATGAAGCAGTCATCAATCGCATGGGGTTCAACAATTCCGGTGCGGAAGCGGTGGCGCAAAAACTCACGGAATGGAAAATTTCCGGTCGCTGGCCAAATCATCCCGTCGGCATCAACCTCGGCAAATCAAAAATCACGCCGTTAGAATCAGCGGCGGAAGATTACGCTAATTCTTTCCGCGCACTCCGCGACCTCGCGGATTTCTTTGTCGTCAATGTTAGTTCGCCGAACACGCCGAACTTGCGGCAGTTACAGGATAAAGCGGCATTGGACGAAATTTTTGCCGCGCTGCAATCGCTTAATTCCACGCGCAAACCGATTCTCGTGAAAGTCGCGCCTGACCTGACTTTTGAAGCGTTGGACGAAATTCTGGAACTCGTCACACCGCGCAATATCGCGGGCATTGTGGCGACGAACACCACGATTGCGCGTCCGCAAACGAGTGATGCGAAGCTCCAAAAGATTTATGCCGAGACCGGTGGCTTGAGTGGGCGTCCGTTGCGTGCGCGCAGCACGGAAGTGGTTCGCCATCTTTACAAGCAGACCAAAGGCAAGCTGCCGATCATTGGCGTCGGCGGCATTTTTGATGCCGACGATGCGTGGGAAAAAATCACGGCGGGTGCGTCGCTCGTGCAGGTTTACACGGGCATGGTTTACGAAGGACCGAGCGTCGCCCAAAAAATTGTCACCGGGCTGCAGGTGCGTTTGGAAATCGCGGGCATGAAACAGTTATCGGAAGCTGTCGGGCTGGCGCACTGATTTATGTTCGAGCACCGCACGAAGCCGTTGTTGCCGCGCAACGTTTATTACCGGCGGCTCGCGCGTCACGCAGCGTTGGGCTTGGCGGTCATTGTCGTTTCGCTTGGCATCGGCATGGCGGGCTATCACATCTTTGAAAAACTTCCGTGGGTAGATGCGTTTGTAAATGCGGCTATGATTCTTTCCGGTATGGGCCCGGTGGCGACGTTGCAAACCGATGGTGGAAAGATTTTCGCTGGTTGCTATGCGTTGTTCAGCGGCCTCACGTTGATTGCCATTTTGGGAATCATCTTTGCGCCGGTCGTCCATCGCGCGTTGCACAAATTTCATTTGGAAGACGAAGGCCGCGCTCGGAAGTAATTTTTTTCCTGACATCCGGCGGTTCTCCGTCAGAATGTCATTTCAATAATTTATGCAAGCCACCCGTATTTTACCCGACCTGCAATGTTCACTCATGTGCGAAGAAGTTCGTCAGGAAGTGAACGGCAACCTTTTTCTCATCGGCGTCGTTAATGTCGTCCGCCTGCCGCAACTGCCCATCGTCGCGGGACGCATCTGTATTTTCAACCGCTGGGCGGCGGGCATCGGGCAATTCAATGAAACCGTCCGCCTCATCGCGCCCGACCAGACCACGGTCATCAGCAAAAGCGAATTGAAATTCGAACTGCGCGATCCCGCGTTGAGCGCCACGAACGTTACCTTCTTCGGTCAGGTCAAATTTGAAGTCGCCGGCACTTACTACATGGAAGTGCTCGTGGACGACGTGATGAAATTGCGTTATCCCGTGCCGGTTGTGCACGCGCCGATGCCGAACCAGCCGCAGCCGCCTGAAAAACAGGGCTGATTTCTCCGCCGTGACTGTGCTATCTTTCGCGGCGTGAACGCGCTTCGCGAACCGACTTTCGCTTGGGAACCGCTCACGCCGCGTGGCGTGGCGGCGTTCGCGCGTGCCAGCTTCGAGCGCCTCTTCATCGTCCAATCTATCTTTGCTCTCATCGCTACTGCGTCCGTCGTGTGGCTGCTCTCGGATGGAATTTTTCCCGTCATTGACGATGCGATAGATCAGTTGCCTGACGTCGGTTCTATTCACGGTGGCAAACTCGATTGGCGCGACGATTCGCCGGTGATGCTCGCCGAAGGAAAAATTCTCGCCCTCAGCGTGGACATCAAACACGGCGGCGCGCTGCGGTCGCCGGCGGATTTTCAATGCGAATTTGGCCGCGACTCGCTCGTCGTGTATTCGCTCTTCGGCGCGGGCGAAGTGCCGTATCCCACCGGCTATCTCCTCGCCGCGAACCGCGCGGATGCGCGGCCGGCGTGGGGCGCATGGTCGCCCAATCTTCTGGGACTCGTCGCCATCGGCACATTTTTTGGCTTGATGGGCACCTGGCTTTTGCTCGCCACGATTTATTTCTTTCCCGTCTGGTTACTGTGTTTTTTTGCGAACCGCGATTTAAATTTCCGCGCCAGTTGGAAGCTCGCCGCCGCCGCGCTGATGCCGGGTGCGCTCGTCATGGCGCTCGCGTTGGTGCTTTACGACTACGGCGCGTTCGACTTCGTGCAACTCTGCTTTGCCTTCGGGATGCACCTCGTCATCGGTTGGCTTTACCTCTTCGTCAGCCCGCTCTTTCTCAACCGTGTCTTGCCGGCGGATAAAAAAAATCCGTTTGTAGAAAACAAATGAAGGCGCGCGCCAGAAATTGACACCGTTGTTACACTGCTTTGGCCTTTGCGTCTGATGTCTCGATTACCCTTTGACTTATTAATCAATGCGAAGTTTGACTGGCCGAAGTAATTTTTCTAGATTCAGTGCGGAATCATCATCGGCATAATTGGAACCAATCAAACCACCGCCCATGAATAAAAAAGCTTTGCGTTTATTAGCCGTTGGCAGTCTGGCGTTGGTTGGCACCATACGGGCAGAACAAGGTGGTGGCGGACATTATGTGCCCGGCGCAACGGCGTCATTCATTGACGCGCTGCCCGATGATTCCGGGTTGACGGCAAAAAACTCCTACCTCAATTACTCTACTTCCGATTCCACTGGCTTACATGGGTTGCCTTTTGGCGCAGATTTGGCGCGCTTCGTCGAAGTCAAAATACATGCCGACCGCATTCAATTGTTATATGCCTTTGAACCGAAGATTCTCGGCGGCCATTACGCGGTCACAGTGGAGCCTTCTTTCGTGTGGGAAAATGTCAGCGGCAATGGAATTCCGTATACAACAGGTTCTGGATTTCACAGAGTCAAGGCTGGCACGGCGTCTGGCTTCGGCGATCTTGCATTCTGGCCGTTGATGCTTGGCTGGAAGAATGGCGATTTTAAATACGACGTGCGCTGTGCCGTCTATGTACCGACGGGCAACTACAATAAAAACGAGATGGCCAATCCGGGGTTGGGCTACTGGACGTTCGAGCCGGGCGTAAGCTTCGGTTGGTTGAGCAGCAAGTTTGGCACGGAGGTCAGCGTCTTTTCGGGCATGGATTTCAACACCAAGAACACCTACAGCGATTATCAGTCCGGCGACATCGTTCACGTGGACGCCACGGTGGCACAACATCTGTCCTTGGGCGGCGGAAATGCCGGGCTGGGCGTGAATGGTTTTTACTACAAACAAGTCACTAAGGACAGTGGTTCGCAGGTTTTTCCGGGTAGCTACGAGGTCATGGCAGAAGGAGTCGGTCCCGTAATTTCTTATACCCACCAGATCGGGAATAAGCAGTTGGACGCGGAGGTCAAATGGCTACCGCAAACACAGGTGGACAACACCACTCAAGGCAACTACGTCTGGGCAAAAATCGCACTCAAGTTTTAACGGGGGCGGCTGGCTGGATTTGCATTAATCGGAGGCGGGCGTGGATTTCTTATTCGGCGTTAACCCCATTTGTCCGCGCGCCAGAAATTGACACCGTCGCTCCGCGTCTCTAGCCTTTGCCTCCGATGTCTCGATTACCGTTTGAACTATTTTTGGCGCTGCGTTATCTGCGGCCCAAACGGACGTTTGTTTCGGTCATCACGCTCATCTCCATCGTCGGTGTCGCGCTCGGCGTGGCTGTCCTCATCATCGTCATCAGCGTCATGAGCGGCTTCGACCATGATTTGCGCGACAAAATTCTCGGCTTCAACGCGCACCTCACGGTTTCCAAATCCGGTGAGACGATGAAAGATTACGCGGCGGTCGCCAAAATTGTTTCCCAAAACAAGAATGTGCGTGGCGTCTCCCCCTTCGTCTTTGGTCCCGTGCTCGTGGAGACGCAGGGCGACACAAATCACGCTTCACTGCAAGACGCGCCGATGTTGCGCGGCAGCGATCCGGCCACGGAAGCCAGCGTCAGCAAATTGCCGGAGCAAATGGTGGAAGGAAAATTCGACTTGAGCGGCCGCGGCCTGATTGTCGGCACGGACTTCGCGAACAATCTGCGTTTGTCCGTTGGCGATCATCTGTCGATTTATTCCGCGCGCGAAATCAAGAAAATGAAAGCCGCGCACGACAAACACCAAGACGAAGCGATTCTGCCTGACGATTATGAGGTGCGCGGAATTTTCCAGACCGGGTGGAACGATTATGATTCCCGCGTCGTCGTCGCCTCGCTCGAGAACGCGCAGGATTTGTATGACCTCGACGAATCGGTTCACGGTCTGTTCGTGATGGTGAACGACCCGTATCAAGCCGCCGTGGTGAAACGACAGTTGATTGATACGTTGCACAGCGAGTATTACGTCTCGACGTGGATGGAACAAAACTCCGGCATCCTCAACGCGCTCGTCGTGGAGAAGAACGTGATGTTTTATTTGTTATTCTTCATCGTGCTGGTTGCGGCGCTGTGCATCTTGAGCGCGCAGATTACGTTCGTCATCCAAAAGACGCGCGAGATTGGGATGCTCAAAGCGCTCGGTGCGTCGCGGCTGCAAACGTCCGGCATCTTTCTATTTCAGAGCGCCATCATCGGCATCATCGGCGTAGCGTCGGGTTTTGCTTTGGGAATGTTGGCGCTGGCGTATCGCAATCAATTTCTCCATTTCATGAATCGCGTGACGGGCTTTGAATTATTTCCGTCGTCCGTCTATGGCTTCGGCGAATTGCCCGCAATCATTTTGCCGCGCGACGTCGCGATCATTTGCATCAGTTCATTTATCATCTGCATCATCGGCGGCGTGCTGCCATCGATCCGCGCGGGCAGGTTGAAACCGGTGGAGGCTTTGCGCTATGAGTGAACTGCTTCTATCTGCGCGCGGGCTCACCAAAACCTACGTCATGGGCAAGCGCTCGCTCGAAGTGTTGCGTGGCGTGGACGTGGACATCGCGCGTGGCGATTTTCTCGCATTGCGCGGCGCGTCCGGCGCGGGCAAAAGCACGTTGCTCCATCTCATCGGCGGTCTCGACACGCCGAACGCGGGCGAAATTATTTTCAACGGCCAAAGTTTTGCGGACTTCTCCGAAAGTAAACTGACGGACTTCCGCAATCGGCGCGTGGGTTTTATTTTCCAAGCCTATCATCTTTTGCCGGAATTGACCGCGCTGGAAAATGTCTGTCTGCCCGCGCGCATCGCGCGTATCGCCGTTGCTACCGCGAAACAGCGCGCGACGGAATTGCTCACGCGCGTCGGTCTAAAAGACCGGCTCGACCACAAATCTTCTGAACTATCCGGCGGCGAACAGCAACGCGTCGCCATCGCCCGCGCGCTCATCAACGAACCGGTTTTACTGCTCGCCGACGAGCCTACCGGCAATCTGGATTCCCGCACCGGTGGCGAAATCATGGAGTTGCTCCAATCGTTGCGGACGGAAAAACAAACCACACTCGTCATCGCCACCCACGACGCCAAGGTCGCCGCGCTCGCGCCGCGTGTGATTGAACTTGTGGACGGCCTTATCCAATTATGATTTGCGATATGCGATTTACGATGGTGATCGAATAATTGTAAGGCGCGTAAATCGAATATCGTAAATCGCAAATTCAATGAGTCGCGACTATTGGGAACAACGCTACCAAAGCAAAGATATGCCGTGGGAAAAAGGCGCGCCATCGCCCGGCCTCGTGGATTTTCTCGCCGCCAATCCCCAGCTTAAACGTGGAACCGTCTGTGTCCCTGGCTGCGGCAGCGGACACGATGTCCGCGCGTTTGCGCAAGCCGGATTTGATGCCTTTGGGTTTGACCTCGCGCCCAGCGCCATTACTTCCGCCGAAGCCAAGACGCAAGCCGCCGGCCTCAATGCCACCTTCTCACTCACGGATTTTCTGTGCGACGAGCCGCCGCAGAAATTCGACTGGTTGTTTGAACACACTTTGTTCTGCGCCATCCAACCTTCGGAACGAGACGAATATGTCCGCGCCACGTTGCGCTGGCTTTAAACCCGGCGGGAATTATCTCGCGGTGAATTATTTTTTGACCGATCCGGACGGTCCGCCGTTTCCGACCACGCGCGATGAACAGTTGGAACGGTTTTCGCCGCATTTTGAATTGTTGGCGGATTGGACGCCACGCTCGTATCCGAATCGCACGGGCTTGGAGCGCATGTTCCATTGGCGGCGTAAAGCCGTTTGATAATTGAAACGAACCAGTTAAAGTTTGGCCATGCTCGACGATCGCGACTACATGCGACAACCGGAAGCCAACGCCCCGCGTTGGTCGCCGCGTTTTGGTATCCAATTCTCGTGGACCGTCGTGTTGCTCGTGGCGTATGCTGCGGTTTTCATCATCGGCCTCATCGCGGAAAAGTTCTTTCCGAACAATGATTTCTTTCACGGTCGTCCGATTCTGACCAAAGACGGTGTGGAAATTTTCCCCGGTCATCTGCCATTAAGTGTTGAAGGCTTGCGCCACGGTTACGTCTGGCAGTTGGTCACGTATCAATTCCTGCACGCTGGCTTGATGCACATCCTGTTCAATAGTTGGGCGATTTATATGTTCGGGCGCGAAGTGGAAGCGATGCTCGGCGGGAAAAAATTTCTGACGCTCATGTTTTCCAGCGGCATCGTCGGCGGCGTGTTTCAAATTCTGGTCGCACTCGTGTGGCCGCAATATTTTGGCGGACCGGTCGTCGGCGCGTCGGCGTGTGCCTTTGGTCTCGTGGCGGCGTTTGCAATGATGTTTCCTGAACGCGAGCTGACGCTGCTGATATTCTTCGTCATTCCCGTGCAATTGCGTGCAAAGACCTTGCTCATCGCCTCCGCAGTGATAGCCGTGGCGGGTATTGCGTTTCCGATGGATAATGTCGCGAACGCCGCGCACCTCGGCGGTATGGCAATGGGTTGGTTTTTTGTGCGGAAAATTTTGCAAGGCGACTGGTCGCGGCTCGAAGGCGCGCTACACCCGGCAGAAAAGTTCGCTCCGCGTCGTCCCGCGTTGGAACCGCTCGCGGAAAAACCTGCGGTCAGTTTTGTGGAAAGCGAAGTTGATCCAATCCTTGATAAAATTTCCGCGCAGGGCATTCAAAGCCTCACGCCGCGCGAGCGTGAAATCCTCGAAACCGCGCGCCGCAAGATGGCAGACTCATAAGCGACTGGTGCAAATCAATCATTAACTACCTCTTGAGTTCCATCCTTTAATAAAAGCTTTTGTAAAAAGGTATTTAGCGATTTTTGCCCGCGTAGCTGGGCTTTCTTTCGACCAAGGAAATTCAAAAAAGCTTTCAAACAAATCTGATGATCCGGCATATGATTTGGCTACATCTTCATCAAAACGCTTATTAAGATATTTTTCGATGTCGTTTCGAAGGTCAGATGAGTCAAAATGTCTTGAGCCCGATTCAACCGTTCCAAGACAACTGCCAGGCTCTTCGCATACTGGGCAGTAACCGTAGGTGGATCTTATTGGCGAGCTCGATTCGCATGACTCGCAATAAACATGCCCATTGTCACATTTTAATATGGCAGAGTCTTCGGCTGTGTTTCCACATCTTGGACAGCGATTGTATTCAGCAGGCATAATATAAAAGCAATGAGTAATTGGAAAATTATGCAAAATGGTTCATCAGCACTAGCGTAAAATCTTATTTCTTGCTTGTTCAAATTGCACTTCAGCCTTTTTCATTTCCCGTATTTCGTATTTAATTGGCTCCATGATTACGCGCTACTCGCGCCCCGAAATGCGGGCGATTTGGACGGACGAAAACAAATTAAAAATCTGGCTGCAAATCGAATTGCTCGCCAGCGAAGCGTTGGTGAAGGAGAAGATTGTTCCCGCCAAAGATTTCGCGAAGATCAAAGCCGGCTGCGATAAATGGTTCGCCGATTTGCCCGGTCTCGTCGCGCGGCAGAAGGAACTCGAAAAAGTTCTCAATCACGACGTCATCGGTTTCACTACCGCCGTCGCCGAAGCCATCAACGACAACGCCAGTCGCTGGTTTCATTTCGGGCTTACGAGCAGTGACGTGGGCGACACCTGTTACGCCGTGCAAATGCAGCAATCGGCGGACATTTTGATCACGGACGTCAAAAAACTTTTGCCTGTTATCGCGCGCCGGGCGCAGGAACATAAGTTCACGCCGTGCATGGGCCGCAGTCACGGCATCCACGGCGAGCCGACGACGTTCGGTTTGAAGCTGGCGTTGATGTATGATGAATTTTCTCGTGCGCTGCGCCGTTTGGAAACCGTGCGTGAAGTGGTTTCGGTTGGAAAAATTTCCGGTGCGGTCGGCACGAGCGCGCATCTTTCGCCGCGCGTCGAAGCTTACGTCTGTAAAAAACTTGGCGTGCAGCCTGCGCCCATCGCCACACAAGTTGTGCAGCGCGACATCCACGCGGAATTTCAACTAGCAATGGCGCTGGTCGGCGCGAGCATCGAGCGCTGGGCGGTGGAATTTCGCCATCTGCAACGCACCGAAGTTTTGGAAGCGGAAGAACCTTTTACCAAAGGTCAGAAAGGTTCTAGCGCCATGCCGCACAAGCGTAATCCCATTACTTGGGAACGTCTCACCGGCCTCGCGCGCGTGTTGCGCGGGAACGCGATGGCGTCGCTCGAAAACGTCGCGCTCTGGCATGAACGCGACATTTCACATTCGAGCGTCGAGCGGATTATTTTCCCCGATTCCTGCACGCTGCTGGATTATATGTTCGGCCTGCTCACGCGGCTGATGGACGGCATTGTCGTTTATCCGGCGAACATGAAGAAGAATCTCGGCCTCTCGCTCGGCATGTGGAACAGCCAGACGATTCTGCTCGCGCTCATCAAAAAGGGCCTGACGCGCGAAGCCGCCTATAAGATTTGTCAGGACGCCGCGATGAAAACGTGGGAAGTGAAACACGCGGGTCGCGACGACGCGGACTTTGTCGAACAGCTTAAGCTCGATCTGCAAGTGGCGAAACTCTTCAAGCCCGGCGAGCTGGAGAAACTGTGTTCGCTAGATTTCCATTTCAAGGAAGTGAACAATCGGTTCAAGAAGCTTGGCCTTTGATTTGCGCCATGCGACCACTGGACATTCAATTGATCGGGAACGAACTGGCCATGAAATGGGACTACGGGGCGGAGGATTTCATTGCGCTGGAAAAATTGCGTCAAGCGTGTCCGTGCGCCGGCTGCAAGGGCGAGGTGGATATTCTCGGCAACCTCTACAAAAACCCCGCGCTGCCGCTGACAGCCAAGTCTTTTGAACTCGCCAAATTTATGAGCGTGGGCGGTTATGCCATCCAGCCGGTGTGGGCGGATGGACATAACACGGGACTTTATTCTTTCGAGTATCTGCGCCGCGTGGCCGCCGCAAAATAAAAACGGCGCGTCTGGGCAGACGCGCCGTTCGTTTTTATTAAATCTTACTTGACGATAATACTACCCGTCACCGTCTGGTTCGGGAATGAGGCTAGACCGTTGGGTGAAGCCGAGGCGTGATCGAAATTGATGCCGTAAGTAGTGATTGGCCCCCACGAGTCATGCCACTGTAGATGAGACAGTTTACGGTGGTTTCGGTTTGTTATTTTGTTTCCACTCAAGGTTCCGGTGGAAGGCGGGCGTAGCCCTGATTGGGCCCCTCTGAACTAGGCCATTG